>Ga0255210_1000182_pt1 | contig 28438 bp, 21 predicted proteins | sample Miss_Yuk_RepA_8d_FD_188422 | JGI IMG/M metagenome (GOLD analysis project Ga0255210, IMG submission 188422) | Freshwater microbial communities from Mississippi River, Louisiana, United States - Miss_Yuk_RepA_8d | ecosystem: Environmental > Aquatic > Freshwater > River | place: USA: Louisiana...
TCAGGTCCTCGTGGCTGCGTTGCCAGGGGGTCATCACGATCGCGCCCGAGGTCTCGGTCAGGCCGTAGAGGTTCATCAGCGTGGCCCGGGGCATGCGCTCGCCCAGGCGCTCCAGCAGCACCGCGTCCACGTTGGAGCCGCCCGAGAACACCAGGCGCACGCCCGACCAGTCCACGCTGTCCACCCGCGCGTGCATCAGCAGCAGCGTCAGCATGGTCGGCACGCCGGCGACGATGGTCGGCCGGTGCTGCTGCATCAGCGTGATGACCTTGTCGGCCTTGAACTCGGGCACCAGCACGATCGTGCCGCCGCCCACCAGGTGGGTCAGCACGCCGCAGGTGATGCCGCCGACGTGGTTCAGCGGGTTGGCCACGTGCAGCACGTCGTCGTCGTCGACGCGGGTGTGCTGGGCCTGCGCGGTGGCGCTGGCCAGCAGGCTGCGGTGGGTCAGGCCCGCGCCCTTGGGCCGGCCGGTGGTGCCCGAGGTGTAGATCACCATCGCCACGTCGTCCGGCAGCACGCGGCGGCGCGCGGCCGACAGCCGGCCCACCTCCAGCGGCGTGGCCGCCAGCGCGGCCAGGCCGTTCAGGCCGGGGCCGTCGATGGCGATGACGTGGCGCAGCGTGGTCAGGCGCGGCAGCAGGCGCTGGAACATCGCGATGAAGTCGAAGCCCTCGTGCTCGGTCAGCGTGAAGACGGCCTTGGTCTCGCTGTCGTTGAGCATGCCCTCGAGCTCGGTGTCGCGGTAGCGCACGCTCAGGCCGACCACGGCCACGCCCAGCTTGGCCGCGGCGTAGAACAGCAGCAGCCACTCGACCTGGTTCAGGCCGATGATGCCGATGCGGTCGCCGCGCTGCAGCTTCAGCCCCATCAGGCCGCAGGCCAGCTGGTCGCTGGCCGCGTCCAGCTCGGCCCAGCTGTAGGCCTGGCCGTCGGCGATGCAGGCGGTGCGGCCGGTGCGCTGTCGGCCGGCCTGGGTCAGCAGGTCGCCGATGGTCTGCGCCGCGGCCTGCGGCCCGGTCACGGCGGGCTCCGGGGACTTGGCGGCGGTGCTGGCTTTGGCGGGGGGCGTCGCGAGGGTGGCGAAGGGCATGGCTCGGCTCCTGGGCAGACGGGGTGGCGGGCGCGGCGGGGGCCCGGCCTGGGGCGGGAAGAGGCGGTCGGCGGGCCGCGGCCGCGGGGCGCGCCGGCGGCCGACCGTGAGATACCGACCGGTATGGCATTGGAGCCGCGGGGCCGCCGGACCACATCGTCGCTTTCGACGATTCATGCGCGCAGGGCCTTCTGGAACACTGCCCGGCATTCCCGAAACTGCGACCTGCCCGAGGAGACAGCCCCCCATGGTGACCGATCTGAGCCCGGCCGACGCCGCCTTCCGCGACGAGGTGCGGCGCTTCCTCGACGCCGAACTCACGCCCGAGCTGCGCCTGGCCGGCCGGCGCACGTCCGGCATCTTCACCGACTACCCGGACGGCCAGAACTGGTTCAAGGTGCTGGCCAAGAAGGGCTGGAACGTGCCGCACTGGCCGGTCGAGTGGGGCGGCACCGGCTGGACGCCGCGGCAGTTCGACATCTTCCACAGCGAGCTGGCCGCGGCCGGCGCGCCGTCCACCGCGCCGCAGGGCCCGCGCATGGTGGCGCCGGTGGTGCTGGCCTTCGGCACCGAGGAGCAGAAGCAGCGCTGGCTGCCCGGCATCCGCGACGGCAGCGACTACTGGTGCCAGGGCTACAGCGAGCCGGGCTCGGGCTCGGACCTGGCCTCGCTGCAGTGCCGCGCGGTGCGCGACGGTGACGAATACGTCATCAACGGCACCAAGATCTGGACCACCCACGCCCAGTACGCCAACAAGATCTTCTGCCTGGTGCGCACCGACCCGGCGGCCAAGCCGCAGCAGGGCATCAGCTTCCTACTGTTCGACATGGCGCTGCCGGGCATCACCGTGCGCCCGATCATCAGCATCTCGGGCGACCACGAGCTGAACCAGGTGTTCTTCGACGACGTGCGCGTGCCCGCCTCGTCGCTGCTGGGCCAGGAGAATCAGGGCTGGACCATCGCCAAGTACCTGCTGCTGCACGAGCGCGGCGGCACCTACACGCCGATGCTGCGCGCCCGCCTGCGCCGCCTGCAGGCCGCGGCCGACACCGCGCTGGCCGGCCGCCCCGCCGACGACGGCGAGCGCCAGGACATCGCCCGCGGCCTGGCCGACGCCGAATGCCGCATCGAGGCCCTGCACGCGCTGGAGCAGCAGGTGCTGGCCGCGCGCATCCGCGGCGTCGACGATCCGATCGCGCCGTCGATCGGCAAGCTGCTGGGCACCGAGCTCAAGCAGCTGCTGACCGAGTTGCACGTGCAGATCGCCGGCCCCTACGCCGCCGCCCGCATGGACATGGCCGAGGCCGCCCAGCACGCGCTGGGCCTGCCCGAGGACGCGCTGTTCGCGATGGGCTCCTACCTCAACGACCGCGCGGCCTCGATCTACGCCGGCACCAACGAAGTCCAGCGCAACATCATCGCCCAGCAGCTGCTGTCGGCCTGAGCGCGGAAGGCGACCACCATGCACCCGATGTTCGAACTCAACGACACCCAGACCCAGCTGCGCGACAGCCTGGGCCGCTGGCTGGAAACCCATGTGCCCTTCGAGAAGCGCGCCGCGCTGCTGACCACGCCCGAGGCGATCGCCCCGCTGTGGCGCGGCCTGTCGCAGGACCTGGGCCTGATCGGCGCCGGCCTGCCCGAGGCCGCCGGCGGCCTGGCCGCCAGCGCCACCGAGGGCCTGGCCAACCACCTGGTGATCCTGCAGACCCTGGGCTTCGCCCTGGTGCCGCAGCCCTACCTGGCGGCGCTGGTCGGCGGGGCCGGCCTGCTGCAGGCGCTGGGCGGCGAGCGGGCGCAGGCCCTGCTGGCCGCGGTGGCCGACGGCGCCGCGCGCCCGGTGCTGGCCGCGCTGGAGCCGGCCGGCCGCCACGACCTGGCCCGCGTCGAGACCACGCTGGCCGGCGCCGCCGGGGCCGCGGTGCTCAGCGGCCGCAAGGCGCTGGTCGCCGCCGCGCCCTACGCCACGCACTGGCTGGTCACCGCGCGCGACGCCAGCGGCGCGCTGCGCGTGGCCCTGGTGCGCCCGGACGCCGCCGGCGTCACCCGCCGCGACTACCCGCTGGCCGACGGCAGCTGGGCGGCCGAGCTGGCCTTCGACAACACCCCGGTCGAGGCGGTGCTGGGCGAGGGCGACGCGCTGGCCGCGCTGGCGCGCGTCGACGACACGCTGACCCTGGCCGCCGGCGCCGAGGCCGTGGGCACCATGCAGCGCCTGCTGCGCGACACCCTCGACTACGTGCGCCAGCGCAAGCAGTTCAAGGTGCCGCTGGCCAGCTTCCAGGTGCTGCAGCACCGCCTGGCCGACATGCACATGGCGATGATCCAGGCCAACGCCCTGGTCGGCGCCACGCTGCCCGCGCTGGACGCACCCGCCGCCCAGCGCCGCCGCGCCGTGGCCATGGCCCAGGTGGCGGTGGCGCGTGCCGCGCGCACGGTGGGCCAGGGCGCGGTGCAGCTGCACGGCGGCATGGGCATGACCGAGGAGCTGATCATCGGCCACGGCTTCAAGCGCCTGACGCTGATCGCCGGCCAGGGCGGCGGCGTCGACGGCCAGCTGCGCCGGGTGCAGGCGGCCGCGGCCGCCTGAACCGGGGATGAAGCACGAGGCCTGGCGCCACGACCCGGCGGCCTACGGCCCCCCGGCGGCCGACCCGTCGCCGGTGGTGGCCCGCTTCGCCGACGTCGACACGCGCCGGCACATCAACAACATCGCCGTCTACGGCCTGCACCACGAGGCGCGGCTGCGCTGGCTGCTGGCCCACGGCGGTGCCGCGGTGTGGCCCGAAGGCACGCTGCGCCTGAAGCCGCTGCACAGCCGCACCGAGTTCTGGCGCGAGTGCCACTACCCGGCCCGCATCGACCACGGCGTGCGCCTGCTGGGGGCTGCACCCGGCGGCCTGACGCTGGCCACCGGCCTGTTCCAGGACGGCGCCTGCGCCGGCATCCAGCAGACGGTGCTGGCCGCCTGGGGCGCCGACCTGACCACGCCCCAGCCCTTGCCGACCGACTGGCTGGCCGGGCTGGCGGGCCAGCTGCGCCCGGCCGACGGCCAGCCCCAGCCGGTGCTGCCGCCGCACGCCGGCGAGCGCGGCCACTACCGCATCGCCAACAGCTTCGCCGCGCGCTACGCCGACTTCGACGCCGACGGCTGCACCAGCGAGGCCGCGGTGCTGCGCGGCATCGAGCAGGCCCGCTCCACCGTGCTGCAGGCGGCCTACGGCGCCGCCGGCGGCGTGCCCGAGCGCGACTGGACCAACCTGCTGGTCGCCCGCATCGACCTGCACTGGGCCCACCACGGCGCGCCGCCGCAGCGCACGCCCTGGGCGCTGGCCGGCGCCGTCACCCACCTGGGCAAGAGCTCGGCGGTGCTGCGCGTGGCGATGTTCCAGGACGAGGCCCTGCACGCGGTGGCCGACTGCGTGATGGTCTGCACCGACCCGGCCGGCCCGCCGGGGCCGCAGCCGCTGCCGCCGGCGCTGCGCGACGCGCTGCAGGCGCTGGCCTGGTCCGGCCCCGCGGTGGCGGCGGCCTGAGCCACCGCGCCACACCCTGCTGCACCCCGCCGGACCCCGACCGATCCGAACCGAGGACCCCCGATGGCCGACACCGACCTGCTGCTGATCGACCGCCCGCTGCCCGGCGTGGTGGTGCTGACCCTGAACCGCCCCGAGCGCCTGAACGCGCTCAGCGGCGAGGCGGTGCGCCGCTTCACCGCCACGCTGCACGAGTTGCGCGCCGACGCCGCCACCCGCGTCGTGGTGCTCACCGGCGCCGGCCGTGCCTTCTGCGCCGGCTGGGACCTGAGCAGCGGCGGCGGCGGCACGCCCTCGGTGCCCGAGCTGTACGCCGGCCAGGAGCTGTTCGCCGGCATGGTCCACGCGCTGCGCGACCTGGACAAGGTGGTCATCGCCGCGGTCAACGGCGTCGCGGTGGGCGCCGGCATGGCCATCACGCTGGCCGCCGACCTGCGCGTGGCCAGCCAGCGCGCGGCCTTCCACGTCGGCGCGGTGCGCATCGGCCTGACCGCCGGCGAGTGCGGCATCAGCTACCACCTGCCGCGCCTGGTCGGCGCGTCGCGGGCCTTCGAGCTGATGCTCACCGGCCGCCCGCTGCCCGCCGACGAGGCCGAGCGCTGGGGCCTGGTCAGCGCGGTGGTCGACGACGACGCGCTGCTGCCGCACGCACTGGAGCTGGCCGCCCTGGTCACCCGCAACAGCCCCTACGCGACCAAGCACACCAAGCAGCTGATGTGGGTCAACCTGGACGCCGCCAGCCTGGACGCCGCGCTGGAGACCGAGAACCACGCCCAGATCCTGGCCGTGCTGACCGAAGACTTCAAGGAGGCGCAGCGCGCCTTCGCCGAGAAACGCGCGCCCGCCTTCACGGGCCGCTGACCGATCCACGCGCCCGCCTTCGCGGGCCGCTGAACCCCTGACCCTGGAGAACCGACATGGCGATGAACCTGACCGCCCGCAGCTGGTCCAACCCCGACCTCGACCTCTGGCGCGACACCTGCGCCCGCTTCGTCGAGGAGCACCTGGTGGCCGACGACGAGGCCGCCCGCAAGCGCGGCAACGTCGGCCACGCCGTCTGGCGCAAGGCCGGTGAGCTGGGCCTGCTGTGCACCGACATCGCCGAGGAGTACGGCGGCGGCGGCGGCGACTTCCGCCACGAGGCCGTGCTGACCGAGGAGCTGGCGCGCCGCGGCATCTCGGGCTGGGCGCACTCGGTGCACTCGATCGTCGCGCACTACTTCCAGAACCACGGCACCGAGGAACAGAAGAAGAAGTACCTGCCGCGCCTGGCCCGCGGCGAGCTGGTCGGCGCGATCGCGATGACCGAGCCCGGCGCCGGCTCGGACCTGCAGGGCATCCGCACCCGCGCCGAGAAGGTCGACGGCGGCTACGTGGTCAACGGCAGCAAGACCTTCATCACCAACGGCCTGCTGGCCGGCGTGGTGCTGGTGGTGTGCAAGACCGACCCGAGCCAGGGCGCGCGCGGCACCTCGATCCTGATCGTCGACACCGACAGCGCGGGCTTCCGCGTCGGCCGCGTGCTGGACAAGCTGGGCATGAAGTCGCAGGACACCTCGGAGCTGTTCTTCGACGACGTCAAGGTGCCGGCCGAGAACCTGCTGGGCGGCAAGGAAGGCCAGGGCTTCTTCCAGCTGATGGGCGACCTGCCCTACGAGCGCCTGTTCATCGGCGTCTCGGCCGTGGCCTGCATGGAAGGCGCCTACGAGGCCACGCTGAAGTACGTGCGCGAGCGCAAGGCCTTCGGCCAGACCGTGGCCGACTTCCAGAACACCAAGTTCAAGCTGGCCGAGGTGGCCACGCAGATCGCCGTGGGCCGCGCCTTCATGGACAAGTGCGTGGAGCAGATCGTCGCCGGCCAGCTGGACACCGCCACCGCCTCGATGGCCAAGCTGTGGGGCGCCGAGACCCAGGGCAAGGTGCTCGACGAGCTGCTGCAGCTGCACGGCGGCTACGGCTTCATGAACGAGTACCTGATCACCCGCATGTACGCCGACGCGCGCATCCAGCGCATCTACGGCGGCACCAGCGAGATCATGAAGGAAGTGATCTCCAGAGCGCTGTGATTGCCGCGCGGCCGCGCTGCCCCACCACGAGGAGACCGCATGACCATTGAAGAACAAGCCCTGCTGATCGACGAGCGCGACGGCGTCGCCCGGCTGACGATGAACCGGCCCGACCGGCTGAATGCCCTGAACAAGGGCCTGACGGACGCGCTGCGCACCTACTTCCAGGGCCTGGAGGACCGCCACGACATCCGCGTCGTGGTGCTGCGCGGCGCCGGCCGTGGCTACTGCGCCGGCCTGGACCTGAAGGACCGGTCCAACAACTCGGCCACCCCGGCCGACGTGCAGGCCAGCCTGGCCGGGCAGAAGGCCATCCGCGACATCATGATCGCGATGCGCGAGTGCCCGCAGCCCATCATCAGCATCGTCACCGGCGCCGCGGCCGGCGGCGGGCTGGGCATCGCGCTGGCCAGCGACATCCGGCTGTGCACGCCGGAGGCGCGCTTCAACGCCGCCTTCATCAAGATCGGCGTCTCGGGCTGCGACATGGGCAGCAGCTACTTCCTGCCGCGCCTGCTGGGCGCGTCGGTGGCCGCCGAGATGCTGCTGACCGGCCGCTTCCTGCACGCCGACCGGGCCTACGCGCTGGGCTTCGTCAGCAAGGTGGGCACGCTGGCCGAGGTCGAGGCGGAGGCCGAGACCCTGGTCGACGAGATGATGACCATCACGCCGCTGGCCCTGCGCCTGACCAAGGACGCGATGAACCACAACATCGACGCCCCCGGCCTGCGCGCGGCCATCGCGATGGAGGACCGCAACCAGATCCTGTGCACCCGCGGCCCCGATTTCCATGAGGGAATCAGCGCTTTCCTCGAAAAGCGCAAGCCGGTCTACGGGAAAACACCGGGCTGAGCGACACTCGCGGCTTCCTGTCGTATCCCTGACGTCCGACCATGACCGTCCGCTTTCGCCGCCATCTGCTCGCCTCCCTCGCCCTGCTGGGTCTGACCGCGCTGCACGCCCAGCCGGCCCTGGCCCAGGCCTTCCCGTCCAAGCCGGTGCGCCTGGTCGTGCCCTTCCCGCCGGGCGGCCCGGTGGACACCGTGGCGCGCGCCGTCGCGCCCAAGCTGTCCGAGGCCTGGGGCCAGCCGGTGGTGGTGGACAACCGCGCCGGCGCCGGCGGTGCCGTGGGCGCCGACCACGCGGCCAAGTCGCCGGCCGACGGCTACACCGTCTTCGTCTGCGCCATCCACCACACGGTGCTGCCCTCGCTGCGCGCCAAGCTGCCCTACGACATCGAGAAGGACTTCGTGCCGCTGACCTTCGGCGCGCGCTTCCCGATCGTGCTGACGGTGCACCCCTCGGTCGAGGCCAAGACCGTCGGCGAGCTGGTGGCACTGGCCAAGCGCCAGCCGGGCAAGCTGGCCTATGCCAGCTCGGGCAACGGCGGCGGCACCCACCTGGCCGGCGAGCTGTTCAACATCCAGGCCGGCACCGAGATGCTGCACGTGCCCTACAAGGGCAGCGCGCCGGCGATGTCCGACGTGCTCGGCGGCCAGGTGCAGATGATGTTCGCCGACGCGCCCACCGCGATGCCGCAGGTGCGCGCCGGCAAGGTGCGCGCGCTGGGCGTGGCCCAGGCCCAGCGCAGCGAGCTGCTGCCCAATGTGCCGACCTTCGCCGAGGCCGGCGTGGCCGGTGCCGAGGCCTATTCCTGGGCCGGTTTCGTCGCCCCGGCGGGCACGCCCAAGGACGTGGCGGCCAAGCTCAGCGCCGACCTGCAGCGCGCGCTGGCCCTGCCCGACGTCAAGGCCCGCCTGCACGACGCCGGCGCCGAGGCCGCGCCGAACAGCGCCGACGCCTTCGGCCGCTTCATCTCGGCCGAGATCGCCAAGTGGACCAAGGTCGTGCGCACCAAGAACATCACCGCCGACTGAGCGTTCCCCACCCGGGGGCCTGCCCCCCGGCCTGCCGCGCCCCGCGGCCGCCTTGGTGACAGGGTGGCGCGGGGCGCGCTGCCAGAATCGATCGACTGCTTTCACCAGAATTCCGAGGAGACCCGCATGGAAGACCGCGTCCGCATCACCCTCGACGCCCAGGGCGTCGCCGACGTCGCGCTGGTGCGCGCCGACAAGATGAACGCGCTGGACTTCGCGATGTTCGACGCGCTGGCCGCGGCCATCGACCGGCTGAAGAACGAGAAGGGCCTGCGCGCCGTCGTGCTGCACGGCGAGGGCAAGGCCTTCTGCGCAGGCCTGGACATGGGCCGCATGGCCGCGCTGAACAAGGGCGAGCCCGGCGGCTTCCGCGACCTGCGCACCCGCACCCACGGCATCGCCAACTCGGCGCAGTACGTGGGCATGGGCTGGCGCGAGCTGCCGGTGCCGGTGATCGCCGCGGTGCACGGCGTGGCCTTCGGCGGCGGCCTGCAGGTGGCGCTGGGCGCCGACATCCGCCTGGTCACCGCCGACACGCGCATGAGCGTGATGGAGATCAAGTGGGGCCTGGTGCCTGACATGGCCGGCGTCGCGCTGATGCGCGGCCTGGTGCGCGACGACCACGTGCGCGAGCTGACCTACACCGGTCGCATCGTCGAGGGCGCCGAGGCCGTGGCCCTGGGCCTGGCCACCCGCGTGGTGGCCGACCCGCTGGCCGAGGCCCGCGCCATCGCCGCCGGCATCGCCAACCGCAGCCCCAGCGCCATCCGTGCCGGCAAGCGGCTGATGAACCTCAGCGGCCAGACGCTGGACGACAGCGCCGCGCGCCTGCTGCAGGCCGAGAGCGACGAGCAGGTGCAGCTGATGGGCCGCCCGCACCAGCTGGAATCGGTGCGCGCCAACCTCGAGAAGCGCGCCCCGGTCTTCGAAGACTGAGCTCCGGCCGCCCCGTGCAGCGCGACGACGCCTTCCGCCAGCAGGTGGCCGAGCGGCTGGCCGCCTGGGCGCTGCAGGCGCCGCCCGAGGACGCGGCGCTCAAGCGCGCCGCGGTGGCGCTGACCATCGCCGACGAGGGCCCCGGCGCCGGCCTGCGCGGCCTGCCGAAGAACCGCGGCTGGAGCGAGCGCGCCGCGCTGATCCTGACCCGCCGCGCCAAGACCCTGCGCAACCACGCCGGCCAGTGGGCGCTGCCCGGCGGCCGCATCGACGCCGGCGAGACCCCCGAGCAGACCGCGCTGCGCGAGCTGGCCGAGGAGGTCCACCTGCAGCTCGACCCGAGCGCGGTGCTGGGCCGGCTCGACACCTTCGTCACCCGCTCGGGCTACGCCATCACGCCGGTGGTGCTGTGGGCCGGCGCGGCGCGCGAGCTGGCGCCCAACCCCGACGAGGTGGCCAGCATCCACCGCATTCCGGTGGCCGAGTTCCTGCGCGAGGACGCGCCGATGCTCGAGACCATCCCGCAGAGCCCCAACCCGGTGCTGCGCATGCCGGTGGGCACGAACTGGATCGCCGCGCCCACCGCGGCGATGATCTACCAGTTCCGCGAGGTCTGCGTGCTGGGCCGCGACACCCGCGTCGCCCACTTCGAGCAGCCGCTGTTCGCCTGGAAGTGAGGGCCGCGGCCGCTCAAGCCGGGCCCCCGCGCTGCCGATAGCCTGTGTCAATGGCCGGCATCCGCCGCGCCGCAAGAAGACCAGGGAACAGCATGCAGTTGTACGGGTGGGAACGCGTGGTGGCATGGCGCGTGTGGCGGCCGGCCGCGGCGTTGATGGGGCGGCTGCGCCTGCCGTTGAAGGTGCTGGCGGTGTGCGCCGCCTTCGCGCTCCCGCTGGCGGTGCTGCTGGTCAGCGGCGTGCGGCAGCACCGGCAGGACCTCGCGGCGGTGGCGCTGGAGCGCGACGGCGTGCGCCATGCGCAGGCGCTGTACGTCGCCCTCGACGCGGCGCTGCACTGGCGCTTCGAGGCCCGCCGCGCCGCCTTCGGCGATCCCGGCACCGACGCCGCCGCGGCGCGCCAGCGTTTCGAGCAGGCGCACGCGGCGCTGGCCGCGCTGCAGGCCGAGCTGGGCGAGCGCCTGGGCACCGCCGAGGCCTGGCGCGCCAACCTGCAGGCGCTGGACGAGGCCCGCAGCGCCGCCGAGCAGGCCGACCCGCAACGCCGCTTCGACGGCCTGAACGGGCTGGCGCGCGCGCTGGTGGCGCTGCTGGACCGCGGCGTCGACGGCGCCGGCCTGTCGCTGGACCCGGGGCTGGCCAGCTACCAGCTCGCCAGCGCGGCCCTGGTCAGCGCGCCGGCCATCGTCCAGGCCACCAGCGAGCTGCGCGGCCTGGGCGCCACGGCGCTGCAGGACGGCCGGCTGACGCCGCAGGCCGCGACGCGCCTGGGCGCCGACCTGGCCGTGGCGGACCACGAGTTGCAGCGCGCCCGGGCTGCGCTGGCCAAGGTCCGCGCCGCCGCGCCCGAGGCCGCCGCCCGGCTGGCGTTGGACGAGGGCCCGCAGGCCACCGACGCCGCCCTGGCACGGGTTCGGCGCCAGGTCGTCGACGGCCTGGCCGGCGGCGCGGCGCCCGACGCCGACGCCCGCCGCGGCTTCGTCGAGGCGATGAACCGCACGCTGGCCGCGCAGTTCGGCCAGCTGCAGCGCAACCTGGGCGTGCTCGACGCGCTGCTGGCCGAGCGCCAGCAGGCGCTGCAGCGCCAGCTGGCGCTGACGCTGGGCCTGGCCGGCGCCGGGCTGCTGCTGGCGCTGGTGCTGGCGATGGGCCTGTTCCGGGCGATGGCCGAGGGTTTCGGCGCGCTGCGCCGGCACCTGATCGGCATCAGCATGGGCGACCTGCGCACGCCGATCGACGGCCGCGGCCGCGACGAGGTCGCCGGCCTGCTGCGCGAGCTGGCCCACATGCAGGCGGCGCTGCGCGAGACGGTCAGCGCGGTGCGCGGCGCCAGCGACACGGTGGTCGGCTCCAGCATCGAGGTGGCCCAGGGCACGCAGGACCTGTCGGCCCGCACCGAGGCCGCCGCCGCGGCGCTGGAACAGTCCTCGGCGGCGCTGGAGCAGACCAGCGCCACCGTCGACCACACGGCCGACGCCGTCGGCCGCGCCTCGGCCATCGCCGGGGCCAATGCCGAGGTGGCCGAGCGCGGCGGCGCCGTGGTGCAGCAGGTGGTGGCGTCGATGGCGCGCATCCAGGGCTCCTCGCGGCGCATCACCGACATCGTCGCCACCATCGACGGCCTGGCCTTCCAGACCAACCTGCTGGCGCTGAACGCCGCGGTCGAGGCCGCGCGTGCCGGCGAGCAGGGCCGCGGCTTCGCGGTGGTCGCCGGCGAGGTGCGCAAGCTGGCCCAGCGCTCGGCCGACGCGGCGCGCGAGATCCGCGGCCTGATCGCCGGCAGCGTGGCCGAGGTCGACGACGGCATGGACGCGGTGCAGCACGCCGGCAGCACGATGCAGGAGGTGGTGGGCAATGCCGGCCAGATCCGCCAGCTGCTCGACGAGGTGGCCCGCGGCGCGCGCGAACAGAGCCTGGGCCTGGGCCAGATCCGCGCGGCGATCCAGGAGCTGGACCGCAGCACCCAGGCCAACGCCACGCTGGTGCAGCAGGCGGCCGGCGCCGCCGGCGCCCAGCGCGACACGGCGCTGCGCATGGCCGCGCGGGTCGACGAGTTCCGCCTGCCGGGGGCTGCGGCGGTCGGCACCCAGCTCGACGGCCTGGACGTGGACGCGATGATCGACGCCCACCGCCAGTGGAAGGTGCGGCTGCGCGACGCGATCGAGACGCGGGCCCGCGTCGACGTGGACACGCTGCAGCGCGACGACTGCTGCGCGCTGGGCCGCTGGCTGCACGGCGACGGCGGCCGCTGCCATGGGGCCAGCCCCGGCTTTGTCGCGCTGCTGGCCCGGCATGCCGATTTCCACCAGACCGCCGGCGCGGTCGGTCGCCTGGTCAACGACCGCCGCTACGCCGAGGCCGAGGCCGCGCTGACCGCCGGCACGCCCTTCGCGCAGGCCACCAGCGCGGTGGTGCTGTGCCTGTCGGCGGCCAAGCGCCTGGGCTTCCCGGCGCACTGAGAGGCTGAGCGTTTGTCGCTCATGCCAGCTCGTCACACCCAAAGCCGCCCGCCTCAGTCGCCGTCGCTGGCGTCGTAGAGGCAGACGCGGTCGCGCCCGGCCTGCTTGGCCCGGTACATCGCCAGGTCGGCGCGGCGCGCCAGCGTGCGTTCGTCCTCGCCGTGCAGCGGCGCCAGCGCCACGCCGATGCTGGCCGACACCTCCAGCCGCAGCGCGCCGACCTCGAAGGGCTGCGCCAGCGCCTGGGCCAGCTTGTCGGCCACCGCCAGCGCGTGGCCCTCGGTGTCGACGGTGCGCAGCAGCACGACGAACTCGTCGCCGCCCAGGCGGGCGACGGTGTCCGAGGCGCGCACCATGTCCTGCAGCCGCGCGGCCACCTGGCGCAGCAGCGCGTCGCCCACGGCGTGGCCGTGCGCGTCGTTGACCGGCTTGAAGCGGTCCAGGTCGATGAACAGCAGCGCCAGGCGGTGGCCGTCGCGCTGGCTGGCCGCCAGCGCCTGCTGCAGCCGGTCGGAGAACAGCACGCGGTTGGGCAGCCCGGTCAGCACGTCGTGCTGGGCCATCTGGCGCAGGCGCTCGGCGGCCTGCTGGCTGGCCTGCAGCGCCTGCGCCAGCCGCCGGTTGATCCAGGCGATGTACAGCGCCAGCGCGCTGACCCCGGCCAGCGCGCCCAGCGCCGGCACCAGCCAGCGCGGTGCCGGCCGCGGCCCGGGGGTGTAGAGCAGGGGCTCGACCGCGGTGTCGGGCGGCAGCAGGTCGGCCGCGGCGAAGGCCTCGGCGATGTGCTGCCAGCGGCCGGGGTACATGTAGCCGATCTCGACCAGGTCGGGCTGCATCAGCTCGCGCACGCGCTGGGCCTCGTGGCGCAGCGCCGCCTTGCCGGGTGCGGGCTGGCCGGCCGGCGGCCAGCGCTGGTCGATCAACGCGACCATCTCCTCCGGGTGGTCCATCGCATAGCGCCAGCCGCGCAGGCTGGCCTCGCGGAAGGCCTTGACCAGGGCCGGGCGCTGCGCCAGCCAGGCCTCGCTGGTGAACAGGTTGTCGCCATAGAAGTCGATGCCGGCGGCGCGCGGCGTGTGCAGGTGGTGGCGCAGCCCGGCGGCTTCGAGCTGGTAGGGCAGGGTGCCGACCTCGCCGGACATCGCGTCGACCTCGCCGCGCACCAGGCTGCCGGCGTCGCGGCTGTGCGGCAGGCGCTGCAGCCAGTCCAGCGGCACGCCCTCGCGCACCAGGTAGGCCACCAGCTCCTGGTCCTGCGGGCCGATCATCACACGCCGCCCCACCAGGTCGTGCACGCCCTGGGTGGGGCTGGTCTCGCGGGCGGCCAGCACCAGCGGCGAGTGCTGCTGCAGCACCGCCAGCACCACCACCGGTGCGCCCTGGTGGCGCGCCAGCAGCAGGCTGCTGGTGCCGACGCCGAACTGGGCCTGGCCGGAGCCGACCTGGCGCACGACGTCGGTGCCCGGTCGCGCCTCCTGCAGCGTCACCGACAGGCCGGCAGCGCGGTAGTAGCCCTGGGCCTCGGCGGCGTAGAAGCCGGCACAGGAAAAGCCGTGCCGGCCCTTGAGCTGCAGCGTCACCGGGGTCAGCGTCGGCTGGGCGGCCGTCGGCGCCGCAGCGGCGCCCAGCAGCAGGGCCTGCAGCACCGCCCGGCGCGACGGGTGTGCCGCCGCGGCGGGCAGGGCGGTCTGGACGGTTCGACGGGCGGGCAGCGGGGGCGTCGGGGGCATCGTGGTGGTCGGGGGCGCGCCAGTATGTCCGGCAGGCATCGCCGGCCGGTAAGCACCGGTAAGCGCCTGCGCGCGGGACACCCTGTCAGCGAATCACGGCCAGCTTGCGCGCGATGGCCACCGCCTGCGTGCGGCTGCGCGCGCCCAGCTTCATGTTGATGTTGCGCAGGTGGGTGCGCACCGTGCTGTCGCTGACGAACAGCTTCTCGGCCATCGCGCTGTTGCTGTAGCCCTCGGCCAGCAGCTGCAGCACGCGGATCTCGCGTCGCGTCAGCGGCTCGGTGGGCAGGCCGTCGCCGCCGCCGGCGCTGGCGGCGCGCGCGTCGGCCGCGGCGTCGTCGGCGTCCTCGCCCTCGGCCAGGTCGCCGGGCTCGCCGTCCTGGGTGCCGGCGATCTGCAGCAGGCGCTGCAGCCAGTCGGCCAGGATCGGGTCGCGGCGCAGCGGCTCGGCGTCGGCCGCCTGCAGCTGGGCCAGCAGCCGGGCCAGCGCCGGGCCCTCGTCCAGCAGCAGGCGCACCCAGCCCTCGACGCTGGCGGCCTGCAGCACCTCGACCAGCAGCGCCTGCGCGGCGGCCTCGTCACCGGCGCGCTGCTGCGCCAGGCACTGCAGCACCTGCAGCTTCAGCGCGCGGCGCAGGCGCTGCGCGGCGCGGGCCTCGGCCACCATCGCCGCGGCCTGGTCGGCGGCGGCGCGGGCGTCGCCGTACAGCGCCTGCCAGCGCAGGCGGCCGATGGCGATGTCCTCGATGTCGTGGGCGATCATCTGCCGCCGGGCGACGCGGTCCCAGACGGCGCGGTCGTCGGCGCGGTCCAGCGCCGCGGCCGCCGACTCGGCCTGGCCCTGCAGCATCAGCACGCGGGCGCGCTCCAGCCGGGCGCTGGCCACCACGCGCGGCAGCTGCCGGTGGTGGCCCTGGTACTCCAGCTCGGTGATGCCCTGCAGCGCGGCGTCGATGTCGCCGCGCAGGAAGGCGATGCGCGCGCCCATCACGTGGCTGAGGATCATGTGGTCGGGCAGGCCCACGTCGCGCGCCAGCGGCAGGTAGACGTTGAGCAGGTGCTCGGCGGCGTCGAGGTCGTGTGCCTCGTAGACCGCGCCGGCGTAGAGCACGCCGGCCCAGGCGTTGCCGTGGCCGGCCTGGTAGCTGGCGCCGCGGCCGCCGGCGCGCGGCACGCCGCCGGGCCCGGCGGCCAGGCGGAAGCGTGCGGTGGCCTGGCGCAGCCGGCCCTGCTGCAGGTCCAGCAGGCCCTCGACCGACTCGCTGTACATGCGGTTGAAGCCGGTGCCCTGCTGGCCGCGGCGCGCGGCGTCGAGCAGGCGCTCGGCCTGGGCGCGCTCGCCCTGGGCGCCCAGCACATGGGCCATCGCGTTGCACAGCACGCTGTCGGCGAAGGGCTCGCCGCTGGGCACGCGGGCCAGCGCCTCGCGGCCCAGCGCGCTGGCCTCCTCGGTGCGGTCCATCATCGCCAGCAGCATCGGCTGCATCGCGTTGACGTGGGCGCGCACCGCCGGGTCGTCGCTGTCGGCCAGGCCGGAGGCGTTGAGCTGGGCCAGCGCGTCCCAGGGCCCGCGGGTGAGGTTGCTGGCCCACAGCGAGACCACCTGCAGCATCGGCTGGCGCTGCAGCAGCGCCGCCGGCAGCGCCGCGAACCAGCGCGCCAGCAGGCGCATGCGGCCCTGCTCGAGGAAGGCCATCGCGTGCTGCGACAGCAAGTGCAGCGCATGCGGCATGTCGCCGCCCTCGATGGCGTGGTCGATCGCCGGCACCGGCCGGCCCTGCGATTCGTACCAGCCCGAGGCGGCCAGGTGCAGCCGCGCCAGCTCGTCGGGGCGCTCGCGCGCCAGCTGGGCGCGCAGGAAGTCGGCGAACAGGCTGTGGTAGCGCCACTCGCGCTCGTCCTCGCCGCCGCCGGCGCCGTCCACCGGGCCGATCGGGGTGATGAACAGGTGGCCGGCGTCCAGCTGGGCCAGGATGCGCCGGCTGTCGCTGCGCGGGTTCAGCGCCTGGCACAGCGGCGCGTTGAACTGGCGCAGGATGCTGGTGCGCAGCAGGAAGTCGCGGATCTCGGGCGTCTGGCGCGCCAGCACGTCCTCGGCCAGGAAGTCGGCCACCGCGCGGTTGCTGCCGGAGAACTGCTCGATGAAGTCGGTGACCGAGCCCTGGCGCGCGATCACCGCGTCCAGCGCCATCGAGGCCAGCCACAGCGCGGCGATCCAGCCCTCGGTCTTGCGGTGCAGGTCGGCCAGGTGGGCGCCCAGCTGCGGCGGCAGCGGCGCCGGCGCGCCGTTGGCCGCCGTGGCGGGGGCGGCGGCCGCGCCCGCGGCGGCCCCCGCGGTGCGCAGCGCGAAGAAGTGCTGCGTCTCCTCCAGGCTGAAGCGCAGGTCCTCGGTGTCGATCTCCAGCAGCGCGCCGGTGGCGCGCAGCCGGCCCAGGCCCAGGTCGGGCAGGCTGCGCGAGCCCAGCACCAGCTGGCCGCGGCGCGGCAGGTGGTCGATGACCTCGCGCACCACGCCCAGCACGGCCGGCTCGGTGATCAGCTCGAAGTCGTCGAGGAAGAGCACGAAGGGCGCGCCGTGGCGGGCCAGGGCCTGCACCACGTCCAGCGGGCCCTCGCCGTCCAGCGCGTCGCCGACGATCTGCGCCACCGCCTGGTGCAGGCAGGCCAGGAAGCGCGGCACGTCGTTGTCGGTGCGCTCCAGGGTCAGCCAGGCGGTGGTCACGCCCTGGGCGGCCAGCTGCTCGCGGGCCTGCACCATCGCGGTGGTCTTGCCGAAGCCGGCCGGCGCGCGCACCAGCACCAGCTTGACGGCGGCAGCGTGCGTGAGCCGCTGCACCACGGCGTCGCGCCGCACCTGGGTGGCGGTGCGGCTGGGCGGGACCAGCTTGGACGACAGGGGCCCCGGCGCCTGCGGCAGCAGGCCGGGCAGGGCGCCCGGACTCGGTTTGGCGGCGGACATCACCCGGGATTCTCACCGATGGCGCCGATGCGGGCCGGCACAATCGGGACATGACGACGCGCGATCCCGACGACACCCGCCAGGCCCTGGCCGACCTGGTCGACCTGCTCCGCCTGGAGCCCCTGGAGCACAACCTGTTCCGCGGCCGCAGCCACGACGTGGGCGGCACCGCCGTGTTCGGCGGCCAGGTGCTGGGCCAGGCGCTGATGGCCGCCGCCCGCACCGTGGCCGAGGGCCAGACGGTGCACTCGCTGCACGGCTACTTCCTGCGCGCCGGCGACATGAGCCGGCCCATCGTCTACGACGTGGACCGCATCCGCGACGGCGCCAGCTTCGCCACCCGGCGCGTGGTGGCCATCCAGGGCGGGCAGGCGATCTTCCACATGTCGGCGTCCTTCCACAAGCGCGAGGACGGGCCCACCCACCAGGGCGCGATGCCGGCCGCGCCGGCGCCCGAGGCCCTGGTCAACGAGCACCAGCGCATGCGCGGCCTGGCGGCGCGCCTGCCCGAGCGCCAGCGCGTCTTCCTGCAGCGGCCGCAGCCGGTGGACCTGCGCAGCTGCGACCCGCTGGACCCGATCGAGCCCGAGGCCCGGCCGCCGCACACCCTGCACTGGCTGCGCGCGGCCCATGCCCTGCCCGACGACCCGCTGATCCACCAGGCCCTGCTGGCCTACGCCAGCGACTGGAGCCTGATGCGCGTGGCCATGCTGCCGCACCGGCTGAACTTCCCGCAGCCGGGGGTGCAGGGCGTCAGCCTGGACCACGCGATGTGGTTCCACCGCGACTTCCGCTTCGACGACTGGCTGCTCTACCAGACCGACTCGCCCTCGCTGAGCAACGCCCGCGGCTTCTGCCGCGGCAGCCTGTGGTCGCGCGACGGCACGCACGTGGCCAGCGTCGCGCAGGAGGGCCTGATCCGGGTGCGCTGAGGCCCCCGGGCCACGGCGTACCGCGGCCCGCCCCCCGAGGGGGTGGCGAGGCCGCTTGGGGCGGCCCGGCGCCGGCCTCGCCGCGCTCCGGCGCCGTGCCCTCAAGACGCCAGTTTCTCGGGCGTCAGCACCACGCGGCCGACGACGCGGCCGGCCTCCAGGTCGTGCAGCGCGGCGTCGGCCTCGTCCAGGCAGCGGCAGCTGATCGGCACCGGCTTGAAGCGCTTCTCGCCGACCAGGGCCCACAGCTGCTGCAGCTCGGCCAGGCTGCCGATGTAGCTGCCGATCCAGCTGATCGCGCGCATCGGCACCAGCGGCGTCGAGACGGTGACGTCGCCGCCGAACAGGCCCACCTGCACCAGCTGGCCGCCCTTGGTCAGCAGGTCCAGGCCCATCTGCACCGTCTGGCCGGCGCCGACGCAGTCCAGCGCGGCCCACACCGCGCCGCCGCATGCCGCGCGCACCTGGGCCAGGGCGTCGGGGTCGCGCGGGTCCACCGCGGCGCCGGCGCCGGCCTCCAGCGCGGCGGCGCGGCGGCCGGCGTCGGGCTCGACCACCACCGGCGGCTTGCCGGCCAGCTGGCCCAGCAGCGACACCGCCATCAGGCCGACGCCGCCGGCGCCGATCACCACCACCGGCTCGCCGGCCAGCACCGCCGGGTCGAGCTTGCGGATCGCGCTGTAGGCGGTCAGGCCCGAGCAGGCATAGGGCGCGGCCTGGGCCGGCGGCGTGGCGCCGATGTCCAGCAGGTAGCGCGCGTGCGGCACCAGCACGTGGTCGGCGTAGCCGCCGTGGCGGAAGACGCCCAGGAAGCCGGGCTGCCCGCACAGGTGCTCGCTGCCGCGCTGGCACACGGCGCACTGGCCGCAGCCGATCCAGGGGTAGACCAGCACGCGCTGGCCGACCGCCACGCCCTGTGCCTCGGGGCCCACGGCCACCACCTCACCGGCGATCTCGTGGCCCATGGTCAGCGGCAGGTGGATGCCGCGCGTGCCCATCTGCAGCTTCTGGCCGTGGCCCAGGTCGTAGTAGCCCTGCCAGATGTGCAGGTCGGAGTGGCAGACGCCGGCGGCCAGCGTGCGCACCAGCACCTCGGCGCCGGCGGGTTGCGGGGTGGGGCGCTCCTGGCGCTGCAGCGGGCCGCCGAAGGCGGTGACGTCCTGGCTGATCATCGGTGTCTCCTGGGTGTGCGGGGCTGCGGCCCGGCGGGCCGCGCAAGCCGTCTGTCGGGCCATGCTAGGCAGTGCAGGGGCCGGGCGGAAGCCGCGAATTCGGAAGGCGGGCTTTGGCGCTGGCGAAAGCGCCGGCGGCGCGGCGGCCGGCCGGCCCGGCTGTCCCGGACAATCGCCGCTTCACCGACCCGCAACCCAGGCACAGACAACGATGGCGATCCAGTGGTTCCCCGGCCACATGCACAGCACCCGCAAGGCCCTGGCCGAGCGGCTCAAGGCCGGCATCGACGTGGTCATCGAGCTGCTGGACGCCCGACTGCCCGGCGCCAGCAGCAACCCGCTGCTGGCCGAGATGACCGCCGGCAAGCCGGCGCTGAAGGTGCTGAACAAGCAGGACCTGGCCGACCCGGCGCGCACCGCCGCCTGGCTGGACCACTTCAACGCCCAGCCCGAGACCCGGGCGCTGGCGCTGGACGCCGGCGAGCGCGCGCCCGCCGCCCGCCTGGTGGCCGCCTGCCGCGCGCTGGCGCCGCAGCGCGGCGGCATGGTCAAGCCGCTGCGTATCCTGATCTGCGGCATCCCCAACGTCGGCAAGTCCACGCTGGTCAACACCCTGGTCGGCAAGAAGTCGGCCAAGACCGGCGACGAGGCCGGCATCACCAAGACCGAGCAGCGGTTGACGCTGGCCGCCGACGCCTACCTGTTCGACACCCCGGGCATGCTGTGGCCCAAGATCACCGTCGAGCAGCATGGCTACCACCTGGCCGCCAGCGGCGCGGTGGGCCGCAATGCCTACGACGAGCAGGAGGTGGCGCTGGCCCTGCTGGACAGCCTGCGCCCGGCCTATGCCGAACGCCTGCAGGCGCGCTACAAGCTGGCCGCCGAGGCGCTGGCGCTGCCGGCCGACGCGCTGCTGGACGCCATCGCCCGCGCCCGTGGCCTGATCGGCGCCGGCGGCGTGCTGCACGCCCACCGCGCCGCCGAGGCGGTGCTCAACGACTTCCGCGCCGGCGCGCTGGGCCGCATCACGCTGGAGACGCCCGAGCAGCACCTGGGCTGGCTGGCCGAGGCCGCCGCGCGGGCCGCCGAGCGCGCCGCCCGGCAGGCCGAGCAGCAGCGCCTGGAGCGCGAGCGGCGCTCCGGCAAGCGGCGCGCGGCCGGCACTGCCGGCGGCGCCGACGAGGATCCGGCCGGCGGCTGAACCCCGGCCGGCCTGCGCTGCCGCAGGCGGCCGGTTCAGCGCCGGTGCCGCAGCACGCGGCCGGCGCGCTCGCCGGTGAGCTCGCCGTCGAGCAGGTTGACCACGCCGTTGACCAGGGTCGCCTTGTAGCCGGTGGCGCGCTGGATGTAGCGCGGCGCGCCGCCGGGGAAGTCGTGCACGATCTCGGGCTGGCGCTCGCCGACGGTGGCCGGGTCGAAGACGTTGATGTCGGCACGCAGGCCCGGGGCCAGCAGGCCGCGGTCGTTCAGGCCGATCACCGCGGCCGGCGCGGCGCTCAGCCGGCGCACGCCCTCGGCCAGGCTGTACAGGCCGCGGTCGCGCACCCAGTGCGCCAGCACGAAGCTGGCCCAGCCGGCGTCCATCACCTGCGACACATGGGCGCCGGCGTCGCCCAGGCCGGGCAGGCAGTTGGGGCTGGCGATCAGCCGGGCCAGCGCGTCCAGGTCGGGGTTGAACATGCGCAGCGTGAACAGCGCGCGGCCCTGGGTCTCGACCGACAGGCGCAGCAAGGTCTCGGCCCAGTGCTCGCCGGCGGCGGTGGCCATGGCCAGCAGCTGGCGCTCGGCGCCGGCGGCGTAGTCGGGCGTGGCGGCGTCGCCCATGTAGAACACGTGCTCGATGCCGGCGCCCAGCAGCACCGGGAAGCCTTCCTGCCGCGCCTCGGCGACCAGCTGCGCGCGCAGGCCCGGCTCGGCGATGGCGGCCACGCGCTGGGCCAGTGTCAGCTTCTTCAGGCTGCGCCAGCCCGGCGCCTTGGTGGCGATGGGCGTGCCCGACTGCAGGCCGAAGACGAAGCCCGAGGGCCGCACCTGGGCCATCGCGGTGATGGCGCGGCCCTGGCACAGCGTCTCCAGCGCGGCGCGGCGGCCGGCGCCGTCCGGGCCCTGCGGGCCGACGCTGCTGTAGCTGAACAGCACGCGGCTGCCGCCCTCGTCGGCCAGGGCCTGCAGCAGCGGGAAGTCGGCGCCCACCGCTTGCATCAGGCCGCCGCGCGCGCCCACCGCGCGGGCGATGTCGACGATCTCGCCGATGTCGGCAAAGGTGCCGGGGATGGCGCGGCCGTCGGGCAGCTTGTGCGCGGCGAAGCGGTTGACCGAGAAGCCCACCGCGCCGGCGTCCAGCGCCTGGCCGGCGATCTGCGCCATGCGCGCGCGCTCCTCGGGCGTGGCCTGTTCCTCGACCGCGCGCTCGCCCATCACGTAGAAGCGCACCGCGCTGTGGCCCACCAGGCCGGCGACGTTGAGGCCGGGGCGCAGGCGCTCGACCGCGTCGAGGTAGCCGCCGTAGTCCTCCCAGTCCCAGGGCAGGCCGCCGAGGATGGCCTCGCGCGGGATGTCCTCCACCGTCTCCATCATGGCCGCCAGCAGCGGCCGGTCGGCCGGCTTGCAGGGCGCGAAGGTGACGCCGCAGTTGCCCAGCAGCGCGGTGGTCACGCCGTGCCAGCTGACCGGGGTGCAGTCCGGGTCCCAGCCGATCTGGGCGTCCAGGTGGGTGTGGATGTCGACGAAGCCGGGCGTCACCGCCTGGCCGCGCGCGTCGATCTCCCGCTTGCCCGGCGCCAGGCCGGGGGCCACTGCGGTGATGCGGTCGCCGTCGATGGCCACGTCGGCCGGGAAGGGTTCGCGGCCGGAACCGTCGACGACCAGGCCGCCGCGGATCACGAGGTCATGGGTCATGGGGTGTCTCCTGATGGGGGGTGTGGCCGGGCGGCGCGGCCCTCTGCGGGGCCGTCGCCGCGCGGCGGTCAGGGCGTCAAGACGAACTTCAGCGCGCCCTCGCCGCGGGCGTCGAACAGCTCGTAGGCGCGCGCGCCCTCGGCCAGCGGCAGGCGGTGGCTGATGAAGCGCTCGGGCCGCAGGCGGCCCGATTGCACCAGCGGCACCAGGGCCGGCCATTCCTCGGGCACCGAGCAGGTGCCGATGCGGAAGGTCAGGCCGCGCGCGAAGGCCCGCTCCATCGGGAAGGGCATGCGCCGGTCCTGGTTGACGCCGATCACGCTGACCGCGCCGCGCCGCGCGGCCAGGCGCAGCGCCAGCGTGATGGTGGCCTCGGCGCCGACGGCCTCCAGCACGCAGTCGGCCAGCCGGCCCTTCGTGGCCTCGGTGACCTGGACCAGCGTCTCGGGGCCGCCGTCGAAGACGGTGGCGCCCAGCTGTTCGGCCATCGCGCGGCGCCCGGCCACGCGGTCGATCGCGAAGACGCGCGCCGCGCCCATCACGAAGGCCGATTCCACCGCCATCAGGCCGATGGGGCCGAGGCCGACCACGGCCACCGTGCTGCCCGGCCGGATGTCGGCGTTGCGGCAGCCGAACCAGGCGGTGGCCTGGGCGTCGGTCAGCATCAGCGCCTGCTCGTCGGACAGGCCCTCGGGGATGCGCGCGGCATTGTTGTCGGCCGCCGGCACGCGCAGGTACTCGGCCTGGCTGCCCTGCAGCGCGCTGCTCAGGCCGTAGCAGCCGCCCGACTGCGTCTCGCAGGCCACGACGTTGCCGGCCAGGCAGGAGCGGCACTGGCCGCAGCCCACCGCGCCCGAGACCATCACCCGGTCGCCGACCTTGAGCTGCTTGACGCCGCGGCCGGCCTCCACCACCTCGCCCACCGCCTCGTGGCCGACGCAGAAGCCGAGGTCCTTGGAGAAGCCCTGGCCGTGGTAGATGTGGAGGTCACTGCCGCAGATGGCGCAGGCGCGCACCTTGACGATGGCGTCGCGCTCGTCCTGCAGCGTCGGGTCGTCGAAGCCCTCAAAGCGGATGTCGCGCGGGCCGTGGTAGCGCAGCGCCTTCATCAGCGGGCCGGGCTGGGCTGGACCACGCGGGCACCGGTGGTGCCGGCCGGGTGGGCCGGGGCCGCGCCGGACGGGTCGGCCGGCGACGCGCCCTTGGCCGGCAGCGCCGAGTACTCCTTGATCTTGGAGCGGCCGAGCTGGTTCATGTGCACCTCGTCCGGGCCGTCGGCGATGCGCACGAAGCGGTTGATGGTCCAGAAGTAGGCCAGCTCGGTGTCGTCGGACACGCCCATGCCGCCATGGGCCTGGATGGCGCGGTCGATGACCGTGGTGGCCATGCTGGGCGCCACCACCTTGATCGCGGCGATCAGGTCCTTGGCCACCTTGTTGCCGTGCTTGTCCATCTGGTCGGCGGCCTTCAGCGTCAGCAGGCGGGCCTGCTCGATCTCGCAGAAGGACTTGGCCACGTCCTGGCGGATGCTGCTGTGCTCGGAGATCTTGCGGCCGAAGGTGCTGCGGTTCTCGACGCGGCGGCACATGGTCTCCAGCGCGCGCTGGGCCTGGCCGATCGAGCGCATGCAGTGGTGGATGCGGCCGGGGCCCAGGCGGCCCTGGGCGATCTCGAAGCCCTTGCCCGGGCCCAGGATCAGGTTGCTCTTGGGCACGCGCACGTTCTCGAAGCGCAGCTCGGCCTCGCCGCCGGGCGAGTGGAAGCGGCCGAAGACCTTCTGGTTGCGCACGATGGTCAGGCCCGGCGTGCCGCGCGGCACGATCACCGTGCTGTGCTGGCTGTGGCGCGGGTTGTCGGGGCAGTGGCGGCCCATCACCAGCAGCAGGGTGCAGCGCTCGTCCATGATGCCGCTGATCCACCACTTGCGGCCGTTGAGCACCAGCTCGTCGCCCTCGTCGGTGATCTGCAGCGCCACGTTGGTGGCGTCCGACGAGGCCACCTGGGGCTCGGTCATCACATAGGCCGAGCGGATCTCGCCGTCCAGCAGCGGCTGCAGCCACTGTTCCTGCTGCGCCGGCGTGCCGTAGCGCGCCAGCACCTCCATGTTGCCGGTGTCGGGCGCGGCGCAGTTGAAGACCTCGCTGCTCCAGGGCACGCGGCCCATGATCTCGGCCAGCGGCGCGTACTCCAGGTTGGTCAGGCCGGGGCTGAACTTGCCGTACTCGTGCGGCAGGAACAGGTTCCACAGGCCCTGCTGCTTCGCCTCGGCCTTCAGCGTGTCGATCACCGGCCAGTGCTGCCAGAGCTTGCTGGGGTCGTTGACCCAGTCGTCGTGCGCGCGCTCGTTGGGGTAGATGTGCTGGTCCATGAAGGCCTCCAGCTGGGCCTGCAGGGTCTTGACCTTGTCGGAATGGTCGAAGTTCATCGTCGTGCTCTCGGTGAGAAGGGGGGGGAGAAAGGGGCTCAGCGCGCCAAAGACAGGCCGCCGTCGCAGGCGATGTTCTGGCCGACCATGTAGGCGCCCAGCGGCGAGGCCAGGAACAGCACCGCACCGGCCATGTCCGCCGGCGTGCCGATGCGGCGCACCGGGATGTTGGCCAGCGCGCCTTCCAGGCGCTTGGGGTTCTGCGTGGTGACCTTGGTCAGCTTGGTGTCGACCAGGCCCGGCGCCATGCCGTTGACGCGGATGCCCTCGGGCGCCCAGGCCACGCCCAGGGTGCGCGCCAGGCTCATCGCGCCGGCCTTGGACGCGGCATAGGCCGGGTTGCCGACGTTGGAGCCGCCCAGGCCGGAGATCGAGCTGACGATGATGATCTTGCCGCCTTCGCGGCCCTCGGACGGCAGCAGCGCCGGCTTGAAGCGGCGGCAGCAGTGCATCAGGCTGTCCAGGTTGACGGCCATGACCTTGTCCCAGCCTTCGCGCTCGAACTCGCCGCGCTTGTAGACCACCGTGCCCTGGCACAGCACCAGCACGTCCAGCGTGGCGCCGGCGCCGCCGGGCTGGGGCGCGGCCTCGATCGCGTCGGGGTCGGACACGTCGACGCACGCGTACTGCAGGCCGCTCAGGTCCGAGCCCTCGACGCCGGCATAGTCCTCGGCGCGGGCGCGGGTGCCCCAGACATGGACCTCGGCGCCGCGCTGGCGGAAGGCGTGGGCGATGCCGTTGCCGATGCCGCTGGAACCGCCGACGACCAGCACGCGCTGGCCGCTGAAATTGGTGTCGTCGATCAAGAGCTGTCTCCTCGTTGGGGCGGCACACCGGGCGCGCCGCCGGAAATTTAGCCAAGTGGATAATGGCGGTGCCGGCCACCCGCCACAGTCACCCGCATGACATCCCGACTCGACCCGAACGTGCCCTTCACCCCGCCCGAGCCGCGCAGCGAGCCGGCGCGCCACCTGCTGCGCGCGGCCTGCCGGCTGTTCGCCGAGCGTGGCGTCGACGGCGTGACGGTGCGCGAGATCGCCGACGCCGCGGGGCAGAAGAACCACGGCGCGGTGGCCTACCACTTCGGCAGCAAGGAGGCGCTGATCCAGGCCCTGGTGGTCGACGGCGCGGCGCTGATCGACGCCCGCCGCAACGCCTGGCTGGATGCGATGGAGGCTGCCGGCGGCCCGCGCAGCGTGCGCGACGTGGTGGACGTGCTGGTCCAGGCCGGCCTGGACCTGGACGGCCCGGGCACGCCGGGGCACTACAACCGCTTCGTCGTGCTGCTGGGCATGACGCACCGCCCCGTCTTCATGGACGCGCTGGCGGGCCGCTGGAACCGCGGCTACCAGCGCTGCCTGGCGCATCTGCGGCGGCTGCTGCCGGGGCTGTCCGCGGCGCAGCAGAACCAGCGCTTCGTCTTCGTCGGCGCCTACCTGGGCGGCGTGCTGGCGGCGCGCGACGCCGAGCTGGCCGACACCCGCCGCGCCCACCCGACCTGGCAGGCGGACGCGACGCTGGACCACTTTGCCAGCACCATGGTGGCCCTGCTGACCGCGCCGGCGCCGGACCTGGCGGGCTGAACGCCCGGCCGCCCGCGGCGCGCCGGCGCGGATCGTCGCAACCGACGATTGGCGGCGCGCCCGGCCTGCCGGGAGACTGCGGGGATGACCGCAAACCCTGCCGCCACCGCTGCCCGCCGCCCGCTGCGCCTGGGCAACTTCTCCGGTTACCTGGGCGACCGCTTCACCGCGCTGACCGAGGTGCTGGACGGCGACCCGGTCGACGTGCTGGTGGCCGACTACCTGGCCGAGATCACGCTGGCCAGCCTGGCCGCGGTGCATGCGCGCGACGGCCGCAAGGGCTATGTCGACAGCTTCGTCGCGCAGATCCGCCCGCACCTGGCGCGCATTGCAGAGCGCGGGCTGAAGGTGGTGGCCAACGCCGGCGGCTTCCACCCGGCCGCGCTGGCCGCCCACCTGCGCGGCCTGGTGGCCGACGCCGGGCTGGACCTGCAGGTGGCGCACGTCGAGGGCGACAACCTGCTGGCGCGCCTGCCCGCGATCCGCGCCGCCGGCCAGCCGCTGACCCACCTGGACACCGGCGAGCCGCTGGCCGCCTGGGGCGTCACGCCGGCGCGGCCCGAGGGCGCGCAGCCCATCGCCGCCAACGCCTACCTGGGCGGCTGGGGCATCGCCGCGGCGTTGCGCGAGGGCGCCGACATCGTGGTCTGCGGCCGCGTCACCGACGCCTCGCTGACCGTGGGCGCCTGCGCCTGGTGGCACGGCTGGGCGATGGACGACTGGCCCGCGCTGGCCGGCGCCGTGGTGGCCGGTCACATCATCGAATGCGGCCCGCACGCCACCGGCGGCAACTTCAGCGGCTGGGGCACGGTGCCCGGCCTGCGCAAGCCCGGCTTCCCGATCGCCGAGGTGGCGGCCGACGGCAGCGCGGTGATCACCAAGCACGCCGGCCACGGCGGCATGGTGACGGTGGACACGGTGACCGCCCAACTGGTTTACGAGATCCAGGGCCCGGTCTACCTGAACCCCGACGTGACGACCGATCTGTCGACGGTGCAGCTGCGCCAGGTGGGCCCCGACCGCGTGGCCGTGACCGGCGCCAGCGGCTCGCCGCCTCCGCCGACCACCAAGCTGGCGCTGTTCGCCGACATCGGCTTCCAGTTGGTGAACATGGTGTTCGTCGCCGGCCGCGACGTCGACGCCAAGATCTCCCTGGTCACCGAGCAGCTGCGCGACTGGGCCGGCGCCGCGAAGGTCGACGAGCTGGAGGTCACCCGCTACGGCCGCCCCGACACCGGCCCCGGCGCCACCCAGGCCGACGCCACGGTGGCGGTGCGCATCATGGCCACCGCGCAGGAACCGGGTCCGCTGAAGGCGCTGGCCGTGGGCCTGAACGCGATGTACCTCAGCAGCATCCCCGGCTACCACCTGGACACCGGCGCGCGCCGCGTGTCCGACCCCTGGCCGCGCACCGAGTACTGGCCGGCGGTGCTGCCGGTGGACGTGATCCAGCACGAGGCGGTGCTGGCCGATGGCCGCCGCGTCGCCGTGCCGCACCCGCCGTCGGCGCCGCTGCGCCCGCAGCCGCCGTCGACCGAGCCCGCCGCCGCCGCGCCGGCCGGCCCCTTCCGGCGCGTGCCGCTGGGCGCGCTGGCCCATGCCCGCTGCGGCGACAAGGGCGGCAACAGCAACGTCGGCCTGTGGGTCAAGGATGCGCGGGCCTGGCCCTGGCTGGCGTCGACCCTGAGCACCGAGGCGATGCACACCCTGTTGCCCGAGACGCGCGCGCTGGGCGTGCTGCGCCACGAGCTGCCCGAGCTGCACGCGGTGCACTTCGTGCTGAAGGGCCTGCTCGGCCGCGGCGGCTCCAGCAACCTGCGCGCCGACCAGGCCGGCAAGGCCGTGGGCGAGGCGGTACTCGCCAAGGAGGTGGACGTGCCGGTGGCCTTGCTGGAGACGCTCGGCCTGGTTTGAGCGGGGAGGGCGCCTGTCGGCGCTTTGCGGCTGCTGCTTGTCTGTCGAAGCGGACGTTCGACGTTTCGCGCGTTGGCCGAGACCACCGGGTACCCGGCTACCTCCGTGTCCCCCGCCGGCCTGTGGCCGGCTCCTCCTTTACCTGCGGTAGCCGGGCACCCGGTGCTCTCGGCCCGGCACC
>Ga0255210_1000184_pt1 | contig 27887 bp, 23 predicted proteins | sample Miss_Yuk_RepA_8d_FD_188422 | JGI IMG/M metagenome (GOLD analysis project Ga0255210, IMG submission 188422) | Freshwater microbial communities from Mississippi River, Louisiana, United States - Miss_Yuk_RepA_8d | ecosystem: Environmental > Aquatic > Freshwater > River | place: USA: Louisiana...
GGATTGCTTACAAACAAGAAAGAAAAAAGAAACAATGTTGTGGTTTACTGGTTTACTTACTAGAACACAAAGCAAGACTATCCGCGTTGTATTCAAATTGGTGCAAGAAGATGAGAGCTGCTAGTTGAATGCAGCATATTGTGAAGAAGATGGCATAGTTGATTGTGAACAAGAATGCAATGATCAAAAAGGAAATTGCAATGATGAATGTGCAAATTGTGTTGTTCCATTGATCGTACCCAAACGATGCTCTGTTCTTTTGCGCGATGAGTTGACAAAAACGTTCGCTTGCGGCAATATGAAGAATAATAGCCGTAAGCAATAGCACAAGATAGAAATCGGATACAACACGGCATTCAAATTCGGTGATGAACTCACCGAATAATGAACTACATACGGTGATAAAAATGACATATGCTGTGATTGAGATGCCTATGCTTTCCATGACACGGTGAGTTGTGGAGAAGATGTTTTCTGACATGATTGACTGGGGATGTGTACTAGTTCTGAGGAGTGATGTTTGTTGCTTTTTGGTTTGTCAAAAAAATCAGTTTTTTCGTCAATTCCACAACGGCTGAAGATATGCAGTTGATTGCAGGCAAAGTTTCGAATTTCTTTGGACAACTTGCCATACATGATTTTCATCCATCACCGCTCTGTAAAAGTCTCTGAAACAAGCTCGGAAATCACATTTAATTTCTTCACATAGTTGGATTGTTTGTCCTTGAGCATCTACATGCACTGTGTAACGAGAACTGGTGGCTTCTCTTCGAGTTATGTGTTTAGCTTTTGCTATTGGTAACCACTCCATGGGGTAAACAACATCAGGAACAGAGTCACCATGTGATGAAAATGAATACAGTAACGAATCCACATGTACATCCACATCTTTGACAAATGCAATGGTGTTTTTGCATGCTTCAGATCTGTGCAAGAACACATTTTGTTCGTCATTATCAACAAACAATTGGAAATCGATTAAAAACTGTACATCATGCATCCACGTTTCAGTTTTCATGTATGCATTTTGCAACAGATGTTGTTTATCTTGTGGATGTATTTTCCACAATCCCATGGTTCTTCGCATCCATTTATTCGTCAATGGTTTAGAGAGTAAGCAAAAATTTCCGTGTTGTAGTGAAAGATATTTTGTGTTGTCAATTAGCAGGATATTCATTTCATTGAGAACTTGACACTTGTCTAATAAAGGACGAAGGACAAAATGCTGATTGTACATATTTGACCATAGATGTATGGGAACAGTCTGAAAGAACAATATCTTGTCAAGAAAGATATGAGAATAAAGCCAATGATATGTTCCAGCGTTGTGATAATACATATCCACAGATGATACCCATTTATCATGATCAAAGATCCATTGAAAAGAATTGTGATCTTTCACATGTTGCGTTGGAAATATCATCCACGATCTGTCATCAGTACTGTAAATCATTATGTCTCCATTGGATGGAGTTGAGTCTGTCCATGTCGAGATACATCTTTCAAGCAGAGTATCAACGCATGAACAGTGAAGTATACGCACTTCTCCATCTTGTGCAAAAACATGGTGTTTAGCCATGATATGCGAGTGATGCGCAATTTGACCTTTTGAATTGTGTTGAAGCAGGGTATCGTTTGGTTCTGGAAAAGGTTCAACAATTTCGTTCCATGCATCTACCTCAAATGCAGGTGATGAAGCCAATGGAAGAAGACTGCAATAATATCCACAGTTGGGAATTACCTGACCTCCAATCATTTCCAAAGTAATCTTTTTTATCACCATTTACATGTAACACATGCATTAAACACATGCAATCCTCATTACAACCTTTAGATCAAGAAAGCACGATCAACCCTATGCGGTTTTTACTGCATAATAAGCACCTTAAACAACGTCACTTATGTGATATGAGTAGTTTTTCTGGTCGTAATGTGAATGTCAACAAAAAACAACTGCAAGAGTTTATCACATTTGTTGACAACCTGATAAACGGTACTATCCAACTCGGATTTAGAACAAACAACAAACTCATCCTTCTGTACAAGCACTACATCAAAGAAAGAAAGGTATCAAACAAGGAACAACTAGACATAATATTGTTGCTCATATCGACAGATAAGTTTAGCAAGTCAGCCTTAAAAGAGTGCATTGAATATGTCATTCATCAATGTGCACACTTTGAACTGGATGAAATAGATCAAAGCATTGAACTTGTTAGATTATGCTTATCAAAGAAAATGATTGACGCGGCTATGCATGTTGGGTTTACATTCAAAGAGTACGTCTCATCTGTATTACGAGGGTTTTTTGAAGTCATAGATTGGTCTCTTTTGGCTGACGAAGTTATGCAACAGATAGAAGAAACTGCATATTCTTCTCGTTGGCTTACTGAACATGAGGAACTTGATACAGCATTAAGTGAAATTGATGGAGGGTGGATTGCATATCACGTTGCTCAATGTTTTGTCATATTTGACAATCAATGTTTGCCACCTGATGGTGAGTTTCAGGTTCCATATTGCGAGTTTATTCAAACGATGTTCTTTAAGAAGATTGTCACAGACATGATGTCACTTCAGCTTAATGTTTGCATTGTTATTCTCAATTGCTTGGCATGGACGTTTTATTTGTCAAACATATCAAATTATGTCATGTTACTTGTTGATCTATTCTCAATGAAACAGAGTATGATGGTTATGGATAGAATTACTGTTGATCTTGTCTTAAACTTGTGTCAAGATCAATTAACATCCAATGACTGGATCTTCATACTGGAACGCATACCAAAAACTGCGCGAATCCAGTTCATAAGGTATGTAAAATTTGTGTATGGAAGATTAACAAGCAAAAACAGAGATAAAACGCTTGTTCTGTCAAAATCAATGAACTATGAACAGATAAGCGTAAAAGCAAAAGAGTATCTCGATATTTGGACATTAGAAGAGAATAAAACCCTTCTAAATAATATCCAGCTCATCATGAACGTTCTTTCAAATAAAGATTTATTGGAGGAAGACATGACAGAAATTAACTATAATCTGTTAAATGCGAGTCTTCACCTTCACAAACAAAATGTTAAGCCTGAATGGTTTGACCACGTGGAAGACTATTCATTGTTGTTTGATATACGTGACATGTCATTTATTGAACACATGAAAGTCAACAAGGACAAGTTTCATCATTATTTGATCAATAACGGGCTTCATGTGGAAGACATGAATGAAAACAAAGTAATTCGTCTTGCAGAACAATTTCAACATCTGCTTTCATCGTTTCATCAATGTGTTCACCCACCAATGTCAATTCAAGCATTAACAGAGTTGTCAAACAAAGAAAACATGATTTGTGGAACAACAAAAGTTTCCATTCCCTTGTTAATTGAACACGAGATTGATCATCTATCTCCATCACTCATTGATCAGTTAAAAAAACGATTTAAAGGTAAAGCTTCCTTGTCATTGATGTTTTCTCGATATTATTGCGATAGTTGCAACCAGGCATATAAACATATATGCGGTGAAAACACGGATGACGTCAAGTACAATTATACAGATGTGATTGAAAAGTATTTACATGCTAAACAGAAAAGAAAAGACGTAACAGAGGATAAAGTGTTGTCTCCAATGTTTGTCAATGCATGTTTAGACATGAGAATGCTTCACCGAGTCACATGTAACTCTAATCCAGATGATGAACATTATGATCAAATCCTCAGTGGATATAAAAACAAATGTAAGTAACCTAAATTACAGATCTTCATCATCAAATCAGATGCTGTTTCTCCACGTGAACTGACAGAAACCACTACAACTGAGGATACATGTTTGTTGCTTTTCGGATGTCTTATTATGTTTACGGTTATAACACAATTGTGTTCTTATTGTTGGGGCTTACATACTCTTCACTTGTGAGAAGCAACCTTTTTTCTTTTGCCACCTTCATAGTGATAATGCAATACACACTCTCCATGTATGGTTTCCGTTGTCATGTTTTTCTTCCTTCCACTCATATATATAGCCTTCAATCATGAGAGCAATGTTCTTGTCCACCACCTCAACAAGTGTGGGGTATTCTGGTGATTTGTATGAAATTAAGCTTGTCATGGTTATAATTGGTATATAGTGCATTTGTATCACAAAGAATCAATTTTATCATCTTACGTTCATGTTGGCGTTGCAGTTGCATATGACACAATTGTGTCGACATGATGATGATGATGATGATAGGACAAACAACAAAATGATCAACAGCTTCTTCTTACGTTCATCATCTTCTCAGCGTTCTTGACGATGTTGTCTAAGCGAAACCACAACAAGATACACTGTGATATGTGCACAGCTTGAGGTCAACAAAAGCGGCATGTTCTCTGTGAGATGAAAATACGCAAGTGTGGTGATTACAATGCATGCATACGTGTGGTTGGCATAGTTGATGAGTATGTGTGAGATGTTTGACCTGATGCATGAGAGAAGTTTGTGTGTTTCCAAGACTGTGACAATCATAAATGTGCAGATAATTCGTGATATTTGAGTCGTGGTGTCGTCTGGATCATCTTTGTACCATTGTTGAAGTATGTGATTACATAAAAGCAGAGGTACGAGGATGACAAAACTCATTCGCACAAAACCCTCAATCATTGTGTAAGGATGTATGAGATATGATGGTGATAGAGTGTGTCAATGGTGGAGAAATCATTTGTTTGTCATGACATGAACTCAGCCGATGACGCATGAGCATCCTGAGGTTTGTGTTGTTTTTCTTGCGAGAAATGCTTTGATGCATGAGATGAAGATGTCTGTGAGGTGTTCACCTGTTTTCGCACTGCAAGCATGTGCTTCAAAGGCTTTGATTTCTTTTTTGAGGGTTTCGAGGTCACCTGTGAGGAGTGGTGAGATATTTTTGAGTGACAATGCATTCCTGCAGCTTTCATCATGTAAGCAGTCAATTTTGCATGACACAAGCACTCGAGATGCACTAGGGCAGTGTGAAGTGATTTCACTCATCCATTTGGATGTGATGTTTTTGTAGCTGGATGGGGATATACAACTGTAGCATATAAGAAAGATGTCGGTGTCTGTGTAGCTGAGTGATCGAACATTGGCATAGTCTTCTTGACCAGCTGTGTCCCAGAGTTGGAGATTGAATGTTTGTCCGTTGTAGATCATGTTACAGCTGTAGTTATCAAATACGGTTGGTTCATATTCGTTGGGGAATTTGTTTGTAGCAAAGGTGCTGAGGAGTGATGTTTTTCCAACTGAACCATCTCCAATGCACACGATTTTGATTGTTTGCATCTTCTCTGACAGATTCCATTTTTTCTTTAGATCTAATTGACAACAATCTGATTTTGTGAATGTTTTGGTGTTGTGAGTGTAAATACCATGTCTCATTTGCCTTCTGTGATTATTGTTGAGAATCGTCAATATGTGAAGCATCCTTGTCCTGCTTTAGAAGGAGTTGTGATGGTGGATGCTCATGACACTTGTGTTCATGATATTGATCCTGATCGTTTTTGGATATATCAATATCTGTCAAGCAATCCAGTCTGGAACATAACCATGCAAATGAAAACGTCCAAGCATCTTTCAGTGGATGAGTATCTTGATCGATTTACACAGTATGATGACAAGATGAAGAAACATGTGTATGTGGGAGACAAGCACATTCGACGAGGATGTTGCCTTCTCATGTGAGGCGTGGCGTGACGTGATGTGATTTTGATTTTTGATTTAAAGACATGCATGTGTTTAAAGAAATGTCATCTGATAATTTGCATGGTTATGTGGATCCGTATGCGCATGTAAAGTATGCCATGCCTGCCAATTATAGTGCATTAAACATGCAATCAAGTGGATCAGGATCATTCTTGCAAGCCATTCAATCATCGTCATCTTACTCTTCATCTCCCACGATTGCATCTGGTGATAGCACCGACAATAGTAGTGTAGTGTATAGTACAAGAAGTCATTTCACACATTATTACTTTGGTCCAGGTGACTATTGTAGAAGCTGTCGTGGGTGAATGTGAAGTTTGTTTGGTTAGTAGCAACATAGCAACACAATTGTGTTTCCATGCGGGATACATGCGGGTGACATGCGACTTACATGCAACTTACATGCTCATCTCCCAGCGAGTAAAAAAGTGATTTTTTTGACATTTTGGTAAGTGGTTTGTATCTTTCTTGTATATCACATATCAATCTACTATTCACATATTCACAATGCCAATCAATTCACAACAACAATTAAGCTTACCATCAGCATGGTTTTCTGAAGTCGTTAGAAACATTGACAACTTTGCTCACAACGCAGCTTCACTTGTTCAACGTAGTGAAGTACCAGTACCAGGAATGTCTTCTTCTCAACGTGTACCAGCGGAGAGAATGAGATTAGTGAGTCTTCTCCGTCATGTTACTATTGGACTTATTGAAGCTCATGGTGATCTTGATGAGCAAATTGGTACTCTACCATCACTTATGCTTGAAGCTGTTGATGTAATCTACACCAGCGATAACCACTTGCAGTTTGCGGAGTTTAGCTTTATGACATGGCTTATGGAGCGTAACTATTCTGTGTATAGTGCTGTTGTATCATCTTCCATGTCAAGCTCTGTCTTATATGCTCAAGCGGGTTTATTTGATGGTTCTTATTATCGCGAGAGACTTGCTCAACAACTATCAAACTGAGAACTCAATGATGTAACCAATCCATCTCAGTATCCAATAAAAAAACAAACAAAAAACCGACACAATTGTGTCATTACTGCCAGTTTAAAGTACTCTACATTGGTTATTGCAAGAATGTCAGAGAATGATACAAATGACATCAATCTGTTTGAGAAACAGGAGGATATCAAAGTTGCATGTCGAAAGAGACGGCAATCCAATCTTCCCTTTGACATTGGTTTTATCACACACTTTGAACCTTTGACATGTAATGATTTAAGATCTTTGATGAGATATAGTATCTTTCAACTCGATTTAGATGCCATAAGTCAGTGCATTGACAGAAACCTGATTCAGGTTCAAGAGCTGCATATGCCATGTCGTGAATACATGCATGCTGACAGAATAAGGTGCATGCAACGTTTGGAATTGCATCTAACAGACAACCAGATACTTTGCAATCTTCCTTCTTCTTTGCCCACGCTTTAATCTGCCCAACCGTTGGTGTTTTCTCCCTCCACTGAGCAAGGGTTCTCTGAAACTTGGTTGTGTTCTTCACACTTATGCCTTCCACAGGTGCGTCAACGGAAAGTGCTGAAAACTCAGGTAAGGAGGCGTCTGATTGTAATGCAGTGGGTTGATCATAAACCGGTTCAAGAGGAGGTATCTCATCATTATCATCAATGTCGGGTTGCCCAGTGACTTGCTTGTGTTCTGAAGCGTCGTGTATGTAGTCGATAAGTTCTTGTGGATGTTGATAGTAAATATGACTTGCGTCACCTTTCCATGGCTTGTTATAAATCCATTGGTAGAGAACATGATCATAATAAAAGATCTGAAGCGCGTCTCTACCTGTCATAGTACAGGAGTTGTTTCCCTTCACTTGTATACCAGGTGTGCCAGGTTGATAACCACATATGCGTGCAGTGTTGATAAGCATGACACGTCGTATGGATGATAAGATGCTCATAAGCAACCTTTCTGCCTTTTGATCGCAAATCTGCAATGCATTGATCTTGACAAGATGCAAGGTCAGGGCTTCTGCTTCACTGTGTATGTCTTTTGGGTTGGGATGTATTCCATTGAGTGTTTGTATGGCGTCAATCACATCGGAAGAATATTGTGCAAAGGAGTGTACCAACCATCTTAGGAGAGGATCGTGCATGACTTCTGCATGGACGTTGTCAGTTGTTATGTGCAATGGAAGGTGATTCTTCATTTGAGAGATCAGTTTGTCACAAATCTCCACTACAAGGTCAATAAAAGTGTCATCTAGTGTGACATATGGGAGCTTAAGAAAGGTCAAGTCTGTTTGCAATGCGTTTAAAGTGAGTTTGTGGCGTGTTATTTGTGAGCTAGGTTGACTCATAGGTGTTTCCTGGTTTATCATATTGTATATCACATCGGTGTGTGGTTGTTGCAAAAATCAGTGTATTCGCTCAAAGAGTGGTCTGAATGCTTGGCATTGCAGCTGTTTCGTTGTTTAGTTGTATTTGCATGGATTGTGCTTGGGCAGCTTGCTGCATTGCTAGTTGCATGACAGGAGACATTTGTTGTTCTTGCATTGCTTGTGCAGCAGCAGCTTCTTGCATTGCAAGTTCAAGTACCGATGGTTTCTGTTGTATTTGGTGTTGAGGCTGTTGAGGCTGTTGTGGTTGTTGTGGTTGTTGTGGTTGCAAATCTCCTTGCATCCATGCGTTCACCGCTTGTATTTGATTTGTTTGAATAGGGACATTTGCTTGTGTTGCGGTCATTGGAGGTTCCATCGGTGTTGTTTGTTGTCGTTCCACATCTCGTTGCATAGCGAGTGTTTGATTGGATGATTGAATGGATCTGACGGTGTCATGTGTTGCATTCATTGCTCTTATGAGTTGGTCGATGTTGAGTTGTAGATCTGCATTAGATTGCGAAAGCAAGTCAATGCGTTGCATTGCTTCACGCAGTGTGCTTCCCATAACAACATTGCTTTCTTTCAATCTTGCTTCTTCTGCTTGTAACGCTCTCCATTCCTCATGTGAAATACTTGCTCCACCTGCTCCACCTGCCACGTTTGCTCCTGTTGCTCCGGTTGCTGAGCTTGCTCCGGTTACAGATGGAGTGGCTATTTGTGGGGAGACAGTTGTTAGTGGTGTGTTGTTTTTCTTGTAATAATAATAACCAACACCAGCTGCAATTACCACACCAATGGCGAGAAGCTTCCAGTGTTTAGCAAAGAACGATTGATCTTTTCCAGAGGAGGAAGTTGTGGTTGGCGCTGCATCATTTGTTTTTTTCGATTGACTGAGTGCTGAAGCTACATCATCTAGTGTGAATGACATGTGCAATTCAATTACACTGGGCGACACTTTCTTTAGATGGCATTTGTCACCAGTGTGTGGAACAAACTGATTTTTTTGATGTTTTGGTTTGAGAGTTGTATCTTATCTTTCGTTAGTAGTAGTAAAGCAAAACAATGAGTCAAAAAAACAATACATTTGAGTGTGCAATATGCTGTGATGAGTACAAGGTGGCTGATGCAATTACATGTACTGCGTGTGGTTATCAGTCATGTACTACATGTACTCGTCAATATTTGTGTAATGAGCGTTCTGCTCAGTGCATGAATACTTCATGTCGTGCATTATGGACTGAGCTTTTCATTCGCAAGTCATTTCCAAAGAGTTGGATAGACAAGCAGTACATTCCACATGTCAAAGCAATTATCATGGATCAAGAGAGAAGTTGGCTTCCAGATGCCATGGCCATTGCGCCTTATTGCAAGGAGATTGGAAAGGCAAACAAGGAGCTTAAAGAGTTTGACACTCGATATGCTCATTTGTTAGCTGCCAAGGCATCATGCAAGGACGCTATTGAGAAACACAAAAAGGCCTACGAGCAAGAAAGCAAGCGTGACGAGAAAGAAAAGGCAAGGAAGAGAATCAAGAGAGCAAAGAGTGAGCTGCAACAAGCTCAAGATCTTATTGACTATCGCAAGACTGATATCACACGTCGTATTCGACATGCGGAGAATAATATTGAAAACTATCGTCAGCAACACAACCAAATCGTGACTCGTGGTAAAGACGAATACATTTCAGACTATGTGATTCGCATTCAACGTGCAAGAGCAGCTCGTTTGAGAGAGGATAACACTCTTGTTGACAGTGAAACTCAGGCTCTTAACAAACAAAACAGTGAGTTGGCATCTTCTGTGTATATCATGCGTTGTCCAAAGAGTGGATGTAATGCATTTATATCCAAAACAAACATGAAATGTGGATTGTGTGAGACCAAAGTATGTGTCTCATGTCGTCAAATTGAGGCCGGAGAACACAAGTGTAATAAGGATGATGTTGCTAGTGTCAAAGCTATCTCAGCAGACAAGGATGTGAAACCATGTCCAAAGTGTTGTGAGTTGATATATAGACCATATGGTTGCAATCACATGTGGTGCACGGTGTGTAAAACAAGTTTTGATTGGGCAACAGGTAAGCTTATTAAGGACAGTGCAAATACCAATCCATACTATCATCAGTGGAGAATGAGTCAGAGTGGAGCAGGTTCATCTCGTGGAGGCTTTGCGGATAGACTTTGCAGTGAAGATGTGTTTGACATAGTATCAGATGAAGTGCGTGTGTTTACAGAAGATATGCAAACAGCTGTGGCAACAAAATTCGGCGTTGGGTTACACAATGCTTTAACCAGAGTGCAGGATTCCTTGAGTCATCTTACTTGGTTTATTGCATCCCTTCGTACATTGAGAGATGATATGAATCAGGCGTTGGGAGCATTTACAAATTGTGCCTACTTGCCAGAGTTTAACCGTGTTGTGCGAGGTAAGCACTTGGCTGGTGTGTTTGATGAAGCAATGATGACAACGCAAGTGTTCAAGACATACAAGAGGTATCAATACAATCTGACTTTGCGTATGTTGTGTAGTGAGTTTGTCGCAAAGGTATCTTCCTATGCGTTAGAAACCATATACTTTTTGAATGGTAGTAAGCAAACAATCATGGATGCGTTCTTCAATGACTATCTGAGGATCGCAGAGTTTCCAATGTATCAGGCATATGCTGAACAAAGACTTTTGCGTTGTGAAGGACTTGCGAATCATTTAAATGCAGGCATTGACATGGTGGAAGGTTTTAATAAGGAGGTAGAACAAGCAACAACTCTTTTTGGATACACGGAAGCTATGAGAATTGTGTCAACATCAACAAGGTATCACAATTGTCGTGTGATCGTTCATAAGCTGAAAGAGCCACTCTCTCATGGTTATCACAATGCTGTCTTTTGTTATGACATGAACTTGGATCCAATGTATGCTCCTATTTCCTGGGGATCAAAGACCGTTGGGGCAACAGATGGTGCAAAGGTTGTCAATTTCAGATTTGGTAGCGCTTAACAAACTCGTCAAGAAACAATGAGTAACACAACAAAACAAACCAACACAAAACAAAAAACCAAAACCCACACAATTGTGTGATACTTGGTGTAAAGACCATCAACAATAAACATTAAATAACAAGGAATAGAAGGATGGCAACAAGCAAAACAATAGCAATGATTCTGTTTCTTCTTGTTGTATCATCGCTTTCTGTTGCACCTTTCTTAGCATCTGTTTCACCAGTTCCTCCACTACCACCGCCTGTGCCACCTGTTCCACTACCTGTGCCACCTGTTCCACTACCTGTTCCTCCACTTCCGCTACCACTTCCCCCAGTGAGGTCTGTACCACCGCAGGAGCCTGTGAATATGCACACACCTCCAAGTAGTTTGACGAATGTGTTGAGACGTTCGTTTAGTTTTTGTTTTGCTTCTTCTTCACGCAAGCGTCTGTCTTCATCTGCTTTGCGGCGAGCTTCTTCGTCTGCTTTGCGTTTGGATTCAGCTTCGCGATTGGCGTCTTGTTTTCGTTTGGATTCGGATTCGCGGTCAAGGCGTGAGTTTCGTTCTGCTTCATTCCATTTGTTTCTTGCTTCACCATTTTTATCTAATCCATCACGTGTATTTTCGCGAGAGGAACGTCCTTCCTTATCAAACACTTCACGTTTGCCATCTAGTCGTTTACCTTCCGCATTTGCATCTTTGGAGTGAGTGTCATATTTTCCTCCTGCATCTGCATTTTTATTCTTCATGTCAGATTCACTCATCTTGTTTTCACGCAATGCTTTTGTTTCTGCATCATTGAGGTTGGATCTTGCATTGCCATTCAAAACATCGTCACTTCGTGCTGTTTCAGATGTTCGATTCGCAAAGCCATCTTCAAGTTTATTTAGTGATGCATCTCTTGCAATAGTACCTTCCACGTGAGGTGTAGAAGGGTGCAACTTTCCTTCCATTTCAGATAGTTTACCTTCTGATTGAAGTTTGTGTGTTTCCAGGTGAGAGGTTGAGATTGTATCAAGTGTTGATTGTTTTGACTTGAGTTCTTCAGCCTTGCTACGTGTGGCTTCCAAACGTTTACCACTTGCAAGATCTTCAAGGTCAGTAAGGGTCTTTACCCTTTGAGCATCTACTCTTTCAAATCCCCAGTCTGCTTTGACGCCAGGACCAGCTTCCAACATCTTTGATTTTCCGGTGAGGTTTGTGGTACCCATCTCTGAGAGTGATTTTCCCGTATCAAACTGGTGGAGTGATGTTCCACTTTCTCGTATGGATTCTGACTTACCAATGGCTGTTTCTGATTTGCCATATGCGTCCCATGCATTGCGTATGTAAGCACCACTATCACCAACGGTCCCAGCTGTTCCTTCATCAAGTGGGCGAGGTCGTCCTGAAAGGTCATTACCAACTTTTGTAATCTCACCTGATGTCTTGGATGCTTCAACGGCTTTCATGTCAGCAAGGGTAGACATACGGTTGCTAAACTCCACATCAAGTTTGCTAGCAGAGTTGAGGCGATGAGCAGATGTGTGTGTGGAAGAAATAGATGATAGCTGTGTTCGGCTTTGTTCGATAAGAGCTTTGCTTTGAGCAGAAACGAGTTTTCGTTGTCTTTCTAGGAGTGTTTCCAAGCGAGTGTTGCGAGTGGCTTTTCCAACTTCTGGTGTTCCTTTCACGTTGCCAGGTGCAGTTGCTTTCCAAAGGCCTGTTTGTTTGTCAAATGTAAGTATACTCATCTCACCTTGAGCTTTTCCTGATGCATAGGATCCTTTTGCTGAAACTCCATCTCCGGCTGCACGTGCTACGCCTGCCTCTCCCATTGAGGTTGCTTTTGCAACTTGTGAGGAAGCATCAGTGTTGCGCATGTTACCAACACCCCCATCTATATCTAAGGATGATTCCAGCTTGCTAGATGTATCAAACTCTGAAGAAGCTTTGTCTATACCAGATTTGAGGTTACCTGTCTCAAATCCATGTAGATCAATAAAGGACGAAGCATTGTGGAGTGATTGATCAAGTTTGCTTGAACTAGAAAGTGCATGAACTTGCGAGTGAACATTGCTATCCGCATTAAGTGAGGATGATGAAGATTTGACTTGCTTTGATGTAGCAAGATCTTCTGCTAGTTTGTTTCGAAGGGCGATTTGGTTTGCTTTGATTTGAGAGGAAACATTTCGGGTTGGTGTTATGACATCTGTTGGTGTTGTGTATCTTCCTGCATCAATTGTGAATTGGCGTTTTCCTTGTTGGCGTTGAGATTCCATGTTGCTGCGTCCTGTTGCGTTTTCGTTACGAGATGATGTTGTGCTGTTTGCCGTTTTACTCGAGTGAGCCGATGTGAGGGTTGATTGTGTGAATCCAGCTTCTTTACTTTGTTTGGATGTGATCGAAGCGTTATTTGTTGTCCATGTAATGTCATCAAAGGCTGATGAAGGTCGGCTATCAAGCTCAGTTCTGGTTGTTGACAATGAGGTTTGCATGTTTTGTCCATCGACTGTCTTTGTGTTTGGTATACCTGTGAGCTTGGTAATAAGTTTTTGTTCGAGGTTGGATGATCCTTCGAGTGCTTTTGTGGTTTGATGTGAGGAAGCAATGTTTTCCAATGAGGTTTGTTTACCTGTGAGGTTTGTTTCGACATTTCGTTGACCTTGGAGTCTTTCTCCTTCGAGTTTGGATGTGATGTTTGATGAAGTAAGAGGTTTGGATCTTGAGGGTGCGACACCCCATTTTGAGGTTGCAACAGAGGAGAGATGAATGGTGTTACCCTTGGTTTGCAATGTAATGGTTTGGAGAGCAGAAGATGCATTTGATTTGTCAAAGGAGTGAATTGACGAAGCGTTTGCACTCCCGACATCTGTGAAAGCTTTTGATCCTGCATTTGGTAGTGTATCAAGTGTGTCAAATGTGTTTGATGAGGAACGTGTTGTCCATGTATCATAGGGACCAATGTTATTTGAGGTTTGTGATGCGCGACTAAGAAAGTCATCTCCTGCGTCTTTGATTTCACCATTGAGACGTGTTGCAGATGCATGTCTGACATCGGTTGGTAAGTATTTGACAAATTGTTTCACAAATGCACCTTCGAGTCCTGCTAATGTATTTACTTTATGCAGGGATGCATGAGTCGTGGCTGCTGTATCAAATCCGGTGGAGTTGGCTTTGATTTGTGATGTTTCTGTTGCAAGAGTGGATTGATGTGATGAGAGTTCACGTTGTCCACTTGCAAGGTTGCGTTGAACGCTTCGTGTTGCTGGGATAGAATGCATGCTTTCTAAATCAACAGTAGATGTATCTTGCAAGAATTGGTTTCGAGCTGAGTTGTTGAGGTTGGAAATGGATGAGCTTGACGTGGCGCTGCCCTGTTTCTCACCAATGAGTGTGTTTTGAATGGAGTTGAGGGTTGTTGTAGTGCTGTTGTTGTACATGAGAGATTGTTTGTTTTGGAGATCTGATCCTGCTGCGCGAGAAAGGAACGATGAGCTTGTTTCAAGTTCGATGTTGTTTTTGTTTCCAAGGGATGATTTTGTTGAAACATCTGTATTTGCACGGGATATGTCTGTTGCGATGGATTGTGATTTGAGGTTGTTGAGGTTTGGTTGATTGATAAGGCGTTGAATAAGCATGTTGTTGAGGTTAGATGTGTCGATTTGATTTTTCACGGACATGTGTGATGTGGAGATTTGATTGAGTCCTGTGAGTGTGTTGCGAACATTGCTGTCTAATCCTGTTTGAAACTGTCTTGAGGTGTCCAGTGAGAGGGCATTTGCGCGTTGTGTTGCGGTTTTTGGATTGCTTGGGTTTTTCCATGCGTTTGGGGATGTGGGATGTATGGTGTTGGATGCGGTTTGCCATTTCACTGACAGGTTGTTTGCGAGAGCTGTTCCAGTGTCAAATGCGTGTGATGTTGTTGGTTGAACCAGATCTCGAATAGATGCACTATTCCTTGTTGCGTCAGCAAGTACATTTCCGCGGTTCATTGCATCTCCACTGTGAGCGTTATTCCAGACAACATCAAGGATATCGATGGGAGTGATGTCACGTATGCCTCCATCAAGAGTGTTTATATCTGTGTTGATGGTTTGTGATTGTTGGAAACGTGATGAGGTTGGATCTGATTTAACAAAGGTGTTGACAAGAGAGGTGTTGAATGCTCCTTCGGATGTGTTTTTATGGATGGTATCATGTATGATGCTATCACCATCAAGTGTTTTTGCGGATTGTTTCACACGTCCCGTTTGTGCGGTTTGTTCACCTAAGCGGTTTCTTGTGTCGACTTCTGTGAGTGCAACAGGACGTCTCACGTTACGTGTCACTGGGGTGCTTCGCGGGCTTACTTGTCGGATAAGAGCAAGGCGAGTTTTCAAGGCGTCCCATCCTGTGTTGAGTGTGGTATTGTTTGCACGAGTATATAGTGATTGACGCAAATTGTTTCCAATGGGTTGTTGTGAGTTGTTGACGTTTGTTTGTGCTTCACCATCGCGGGTGAATTTCCCAATGGTGAATACAGACGAGTCCATGGTGCTTAGGTCTCCATCGGTGAGTGATCCCCTGTCTAGTGATGTTTGTCTTATACCATCAATGTTGTTGTTTGTGTTGATACGTTGTGAAGATCGTGAGTTGTTCCAATCATTCATCTTTTGTCCAAACATGTTACTTTGCGCTTGAGATAACGCCCCACCTGACTCCAGTTGATGAAGGGACGTGTGTGATCCTGCAAGATCGTTGAGTGATGACTTTACAGAGTTGACGGAACCTTTGAGACTTGCATTGGAAGAGGTTCTTCCTGTGACACCTTTGGATTGCAAAGATGCTTTTGCTTCTGCACGTTGGAATTGTAGGAGGCTAGGTAGGTCAGTGATAGGAGGTGTCACTGATCTCATGTTTGTGTATGCATTTTTCCATGCACCTTTTGTGTTTGCGTATGCACTAGCTTTGCTTTGGCTGGTGTCATATCCGCTTGCGTTGGTTGCTCCCATGGTGTTGGTTTGGTTTAAGAGTGATCTTGAGTTGACTTCTGCAAGGTTGTTACTGTTTCCGATCGTTGTGCTTTCGATGTTGTTGAGGTTTGTTGTGGCTAATCCAGTGTCACTGTCGGAGAGCATGCGGTTAAAGTTTGTCATATTGAGTCCTGAAGTGAGATTGGAAACATTGTTGATAAGGGTTGTGTTTTGCAATGCATCTGCATTTCTTGTGTTGATGAGAGATGTGACATTGGTGTTGTTTCTACTATTAAAGTCTGTGATATTGTTTAGAACATCGGATGGACGTATTGTGGCGTCGATGGAAGAAGTTGTGTTATTAAAGTCAGACAGTGCATTGTTGATGTTGTTGTTGAGATCTGCGATTTGGTTGTTGGAGAGGTCACGCATGTTGTTGATATCATCAGGGGTGAATTGGAATTGTCTTTGAAAGAGGGTGTTTGCATCAAGATCAGTGTTGTATTTGTCAATGGATTGGTTGATGTTTGATATGAGGTTTTCAATGTTGACTTGCATCAATCTCATTCCTTGGACATCTGTTGGTTGATCAATGATGTTGATTGTGTTTTGTTTGATGGTGGCAAGTTTGGTTTGAATATCATCAGGTTTGATGTAGGATCTGATGTCAGCAGTGTCAAGTTTGGCTTTGATATCTGCAAAGGCCTTGTTCACAGCTTGTTTGAGTGAGTCTTTGTAAAACTTGAGTGATGTTGCAGCACTGAGTTTACGTTGAAAGGGTGTTTTTCCTTTTGCCATGACTCGTTCTCTCTCTTTACTATAGGTGTGAACAAAAAAACGATGTGTCACTTTCTTTTTACATTTGCGTTGGGTTTCATCGGCATCAATCTCCTGTATGTCAAGAATGACAGATTACATAAATCACACGATTGTGTGGTTACTCAGACGATGTGTTGGTCAATGATGTCTTGGAGTAGTTTGATTTTGTTTGTGTCAAATGTCATGGTGTCACTGAGAAGTTTCGCGTGCTGAAGTGGTATTCGTCCATGTTGTGTTACATATCTGCGATAGCATCTGAGTTTTTCATCGTCAAATGACATATGTTTGATTGCATCATGAAGCTGATAAACATTTCCTGGCTGAATTGGCGTTTCATCTGTTCCAAAAGACACGGTTGTAATGCCATTTCTCAATGTGGTTGAGGTTGTAACACCATCTCTGATTGTGGTTAAAGTTGTCACGCCATCGTTGATTATGGTAATACCATCTCTGACTGTCGTTGAGGTTGTAACACCATCTCTAATTGTGGTTGAGGTTGCAACACCATCTCTGACTGTGGTTGACGTTGTAACGCCCATTCTTACACTTGTTAATGTTCATCCAAAGGGTTGTGTTATTCAAAAACACTTTTTACATTTCGTTCCGTGCGAGGATGGTCATGTAAAAAAAATGCTATAAGATCGTGCTATAAAATGGCATTTAAACAAATCAACAGATGTGTGAAACATGAGTGTTTTTGTTGTGAGTTTGTTGATGAAACCGATGACGGCAGAGAGGCATTTTGTGTCACTAGGTGTGTTTTCCACATTGGAGCATGTGACAAAAGCTGTGTATGCGTTTTTGCACAGCAATCACGCGATTGAGTTTGATAGTTGTGTATCTACTCCAAGTGTGGATACTGTTGAAAGTTTGAACAAGTGTGTTAAGCGAGATTGTTGGAAGGATAGAGGTGAGGATTGTTGGTTGTTTGTGGATAAACACACAGTGGATGAAGCAAATGCAGTGTCTCATGCTTTTGGTTAGCTTCATCTTCTTTACTACACAATTGTGTGACATGCCAAACTGATTTTTCCCTCCAATTGAAACCGAATAACAACAACAATCATGTGTGACGATTCCAAAGACATAGATAGATATACAAACATGTGCACACAATACGTGCATGATCTTCAATTGCTGTTTGAGCCTCGCGACCAATTTCCAATTACTAATAAAAATGTTCGCTTGCACACTATGTTTTATTTCACACCAAGCAAAAAGAGAATTGATTGCCATCGCATCATGTTTAATCTGATGAATCATGTCAAACTGGACGTATGGACAACATTTGTTCACAAGTGCATTGCAGAGTATGGGAAGGATTGGTTGCACTTGATGAATCAAATCTTTTCTCTATTTGATTATTCCAAAGATGTCGGTGACGATGTTCCACACCTTTCAACTTTTCTTGACAATATGCTTGTTGTATGTGATGTAGATGACACTCGCATCCTTGCTCACGCATATGATGTGGCAGCAAAATTGCTGAAGGAGTTTCCAATCACACTCTTTCATTGGTTTGGACAAAATAGAACCCGCGTGTTGCAATGTAAAGAGAAGTATTTTACCGTTGACCCCATTGCACAACTTGACATGCAGTACTGTGCAACACAAAAAGCCCTTCACGAAATCGAGGCTCTACCACGTGAGATCGCTAACTTGATCTTACACTTCATCTGACTCAAGAAAAACCACACAATTGTGTGAAATATGTAAGGTTGGGCACTTCGGGTATAAGCACTGCGTGCAGCCCGCGCGAAAAAAACGCATGTCTTTAGATCATTTTTGTTTCAGTAATTCAGGAAGACATCTTGGTCTTCTGGGAAATTTTCAATTCTATGTTGAAAATATTGTTCTCTTCTTCGCACAGCACGTGCAATATCTTGACCTTGAAGTCCTTCTTGTCTAAAAGCATCCCACATATGCTGTCTTGCCAGATCAGGTTGAATTCTATACAGAGCAAGCTGATGAAGGAATATTTCTCTTTGTCTGCGTCGTTGTTGTCTTCTTTCCCAGGCAGGACGTTCGTTTTGTTCAATGTTGTAGTCGCGAAAGCACCCAGACATAAACTTGTACAGAAAACCAAGGAGCGAGAAAAATACATAAAATATGAGTACAACACTATATCCTGAGGTCAATATCTCCACCAACAATTGACCGACTCCCTGAAATCCACTCTGTCCAATTGGAAACATTGCATCCTCTGGTATGTCATATCTTGCCTTGAGACTCTCCATCAAGTTGATGATAAAAAAGATTCCCACTGTCATCACTATCCAAGGTCGAACCATCATTGGTGCTGGTTGAGGTTCAAATCGTTCCTCATTGATCTGTTTCATCTCCTCTTCATGATATTGCACAACATGTCTGACTTGTTCCTCTATTGTTGGTTGTTGTTGTATCTGTTGAATTGCCTGTTGAATTTGTCTCACAGTGGTACCCTCCAACAATGCACGTAATGTCAATCTTTCATCCTCGGTTAAAAACTCATCCATAAACTCTCTGTAAGTGGTTTCGAACTCTCTGTTTATCTTCTTCAATTTATGAAACATTGCTCGATTGGTTTCCGTTGGCACAGCACTAACACCAGTGATTGGTTTCATGCATTGAGCACATTGTTTGTTGCTACCATAGTATGACATTAGATGGCGCGTCAAACATGTCACATGAATATTATGTCCACAGTTGAGCGTGATTGGTTCCGTTTCCATACCATCAGGATCATGTAATCCATAGCAGACCATACAAGCATTTGCTTCAGCAAGCTGTGTCTCTGGGTCAATAGATGGTTGGTCAACGCGTTTTTTATGCAACTCGGAAGATATCTTCTTCATGCAAGTGGATGCAAGTAAGGATTGACGACTGTCAGGATTGTTTTTCAAGTTACATAACAGTACCATATCATCCACAGTGCAATCTCCAAATGTGGATGTCCATTCCATATCATCCTTCCAAGTGTTTAATCTTTTCTGTAACGTTTCTCTGTTCACCTTTCCTGCATTTCTCTCGCATTTGAGGTAGAGTTCGGGACCTAGAAACGCTTTTCGATTTGCAACAGACAAGAGGTCAATCGCGTACTCTGTCATGTGTTTTACAGTATGTCAAGATAAATATTTGTGTTGTTGCATTTTTTTCATCTTTTATGTACTCATCTTAACATGGCTATGATAAGTACAACCCCTAAGCATATCCCCACTAAAACACAACATGCAAAACAACGATCTTCATTCTTGTTGCGTTTGGCTCAGCAAAATAAGTTGAGGGTAGGCGGTGTGTGTCAATGGCTCCAAGTGGTGCTGATGCAATTGGAATCTGCACAACTGCGCCTGGTTCCAACAGATCATCTTCATCTGTTAAAGAAAGAATATATATTTGCAATTTTGTTGTCTTTAACCACACACTTGTGTGATTATAATAGTTGCGCACTGCGTGCATGGGCACTGCGTGCAGCCCGCGAGAAAAATCGCATGTCTTTAGACCAAGTTTAGTCCGAGTGTTCAGGAGAGTCAGTAGTGTTGTCTTTCTTATATAACGACTCCACCTTTTCACGCATCTCACCACTCACCTGGAAATTATTCTTACAGATATCACGCAACAACTTGTATGCAACACGAGAGTCGTGATTCCTTTTCTTCTGCCAAACCTGAGTTGCCTTGTATTGATCACCCTTCTCAGCTCTCATTCTTGCATGATACTCTTTCTGGTAAGCAACCATGTCGTCAATCTTCTTTGGTCTACCTACTTTGCGCTTTTGAGGTACAACCTCAGTACTTACACATGTATCAGCAGACGTGGACATTGACATGCTTTACTATATGCATTTAAAGAAACAAATTCGTATGTTTAAATTGCGAGAGTTTATTTTTCAGATCTGAAAAATAAATTATTTTCTCGTGTACATTGCAGATATCACTTTTCGAACACATCATGTTTGACCTCGACACACTCACACTTCACACCACACAATCCGACATGTTCACTCATGCCGACAAACACAACCACCAATTCTTCTTTAGCATGGACAAACCTTCCTCTTCATCTGGTGCAAAGATCTTCTCCTCATGTCCAGATCTCCACACCTTTCTTCATGCCTATGCTCAAATTCCATTTGACCAACGTCATTGCTATGAACTCATGCGTGAAAATCACCCCGTCTTCGAATACTACGACCTCGATGTCAAAATACCTGCTTGTGACACTGACACTGACACTGACACCACCAATCTCTACACAAATACATCACTCTTTATGTGGTTTGATGCAACACGCTCACAATTCATCAAACACATCGCACCAGTTCATGCCACACACATCTCACCCACACACCACCAACTCATCCATACACTCTCCAAACCAAACTGGATCATCCTCACAGCATCCGATCACACAAAACTCTCACTTCACCTTATCAACACAAACGCCATCTTTACATCTCATGAACATCTCAGAGGTTATACCAACGCATTCAAAACCTGGAACACATCCTTCCAACCAGCAAACGTTCCATTTGACATTGACTTTTCAGTCTACTTCAAAAACCGTGCCATGAGAATCATCCACTCTACAAAACTAGGCTCCAATCGTCGCCTCACACTCTGGGACGAATTTCACACAGATCCTGTGCCTCTTCACCAAACATTCATTACCGCAGCAAAACTCGTCACCAACCCCACACATCGCCAAATCGACTGGTCCATCCTCTCCGCAACCCCTCCCGCAATACCACCCGCGCAATCCACCCCCGCAAACCTTCCGCGAGGTCGATCCACACACCTCACCACACCATCCATCTCACAAGACGCACCCATCACATCCCTTCTCGATCTTCTGAACCCGTCGAGATGTGATACCTACAGCGACTGGCTCACCGTCGGTATGGCACTCAAAGCAAGTGGATACGAGTTTGATACGTGGGATACCTGGTCTCGTCTCTCCCACAAATATGACAGAGTCGCCTGTGAGAAAACGTGGAACGGTTTTAAAACCGCCCACACCAACCCTGTTACATTGGGAACCATTCATTACATGGTTAAGTGTGACAACCCAGATGCTTATTCACAGTTTATCTCACAACATACGCATGTGAAAATCAATCTTCCATTTACCCCAGATGTCACTATACATGAACGATATATACCTGCATCACTATACCTCACACACCTTGCAACACATGATGTAATCTGTCTCAAGTCGAATCTCAACTCGGGCAAAACACATGGTATACCAGCGGTGTTTCCCATCCACAAACGCATCATCGTGATATATCACCGCATCTCATTGAACCAAGCTCTTCATGAAAAATGGAAGCACGAAGGATTCCATCTTTACAGTGAGATCAAAGAACCAGTTATCAAGATGGACGTATACAAACGCGTAATTATCTGCGCAGATAGCTTGCATAGGCTCCGCGGAGCTGTAGACCTCCTCATATTGGATGAACTGGAATCACTTCACGAACATATCTGTGGAAGCTCACTCCTCAAAAACAAAGGTGCAGTGTTCTACACACTGAAAGATTATATTGATCACACACCAAAGATCATCACATGTGATGGATGCCTCAAAGACAACACGTGCGACACTCTCTTTAAATCAAAATTAGAACGTGGCGCGAAGATGGTCAAGGTTGAGAATGATTATCAAGTCTTTACTGACAAGCGCATGACCATCTTCAAAGACAAACATTTTGCCATCCACACACTTCTCTCACTCGTGGATCAAGGCAAACGAATTGTTGTGCCAACCAACTCAAAGACATGTGGAAACGAACTTGTTCAACTCATCAAACAGTCTCATCCAGACCTTCACATTCTCCAAATTGACAGTGATCATGCTTTCCAATCGGTTACAACGTGGGATCAATACAGCATCCTTGTTTACACACCAACTGTTACAGCAGGTGTTTCCTTTGACAAACTTCACTATGATCATATCTTTGCATTCTTTGTCAATACATCAACCAACGCTGAAAGCTCTTTCCAAATGCTTTTCCGTGCTCGCCAAACTCATCAGGCTGACATGTACATGTGGTGTAAAGATGACACAAAGAAATCTTCACCTCTTACAGACACTCAGATTGCAAACCATCTTGATGAAATCATTGCGGCAGGTCATCGTCACTTGGATGATACAGGACTCTACATTGACAGATTCAACAGTTTTGCAAAGCGAAACACGTACTATAACTGGTACATGGAACATATCAGAAAACAAAACCTCACCACAGACTTTCTCAAATCCTACCTTGTACAACTCCTCAAGTCACACGGTGTGAAAATACACATTGCACACAAAAAACTCGAACCAGATGCAACCCAACAACTTCGCTCCCAACTTGAGATCATTGAAGACATCGCGGAAACCACCCACGCACAATCCCTCTGTGAAGCAAGAGATCTCACACCAACTGAATACGTCAAACTCACAAACAGAAAAGAACGTCCAACGGACGACCGCCTTGCAATCAAAAAATACGCCTTCCAAGAAGCATTCAAACTTAAACGATCTCTCACAACATCCCCTGAAGATATCCAGTTTGTAGAGAAAAACAGCAAGCTTGTTCGCCAAGCAAAAAACTTTCACGAGTTTGCTCCATATCCAATCGATCAAGCTCTTCAGATTGCCTCTGATAACAAAGAAGATCGATTCTACACACAATCTCGCGCTTCTTCAAGCAACTGTTATGAACACACAAAACATGATAGTGAAACAGACTCAGACAGTGACTTTGATCTTGATGATAACAAAAAGTCAGATTGGAGTAACATGAATCCCATGCAACAACAAAAACGCATGTGGCAAGTGGGAACAAGACACAAACGCGCAGTTGCAGCTCACATCCCTCACAGTATCCACTATAGTAAGACGTACTTTAAGGTGGAGCACGCTTTGCACTTTGTGAAACTTGCAGGTTTCACATCTCTCAAGTGTGAGAACAAGGTTAAGCTTGATTACGAAGCATGGTTCCATTATATCAAGAAGAATGAAACCCATATCAGAGCAGTGTTTAGCACAGACAAGAAAATATTGAAACCATTTGAGCTTCCTGATGAGTATCATGATGGGTTGAAAAGAAGCATTGGAAAGTATGTGTCTTCAAAGGTTAGATCCACACTTGGAGTGGAGTTTATGTCAACCTCAAACAAAAACCTATACTATACTCTCAAATGCGTGTTTGATGTGGTTGAATAGAAGACAAATAATGTTTTGAAATGAGGTGGTCTTTGATCAGTTAAATTTCTTTTCTCTATATTAACTCCCTAAAGACCACCTCATTTCAAAACATTATTTGTCTTATGTTAAAGCTCCAAAAACATGGTTAAGATTGAACCTGAGGTGGTTCTCTTGACTGAGTGTTTTTGAGTGTATCCCCGTACCGGGGCCCCGGTGGGATGCAAAAAGCCAAGTGTACACAATTGTGTAACAAGTTTACCCCGTACCGGGGCCCCAGCGGGGTTTGTGGTAAAACGATCTAAAGACATGTTTTTTCGCTCCTGATGTTCACACAATTGTTACTGATTGAACGTGTCAACATCAATATGCAAAACAAAAGGATGATCATCATTCAAGTCAGCAACATCGACATGATACATGTCAGGGTTGTCAAGTGCTTTCAACAGCAATGTGATTTGTTCATGAGAATAAAGCGTCACATGTTGTTGTAAGTCAGTCACAAAAACGCCTTTAAATCGCGAACACTCACAGAGGTATGAAAGTTGTTCCCTGAACAATGATCCACCTTCAATGTTGATAAATCCAAGAATTTCTTGGTAACCATTGAACCGGATCCACAGATTGTCAAAACAAATAAACTGAACATTGCTGTGTGTTTGAAAGAACTTGATGTCACTAATTGTTAGACATCCTGTTACATAGCAATACATGACTCCTCTTTTATAAGTTGATGTTTCTTCAACAAACCTGTTCAGATCTTGTATAACCTCTTTAAACATGTCAACATGTATCACTAACATGACAATGTTGTCTTGCCTTTTCAGCACATTGGCAATCTTGTTTAGTGTTGATCCTTGTTCAAACTTGAAAAAATGCAACTCATATTTTGTTCTCATTACATTAAACCAGTCTATACAAAAGTTCAAGTAGCTGTTTATACCATCATGATGGATGGGCACTCCGTGCGGCCTAACGCGAAAAAATTGCATATCTTTAGATCGATTTTGTGCAAATCGGGTTGTTGTAAAGCTCTGAAAACAAATTGTGTCATCAACAAAACAAAAAGTGATTTTGATGTCACATTGGATTGATCTGATTATCATACAGTTACTATATAATCAAGATGTCAACAAGTATAATTCCTTCAGAGATATGTGAGGCATGCTGTTCTGGTTGCGCAAATCTTTTACAGGCCATTTGCAGGGTTAAGGATTACGAGGAGGATTGTGTTGATAATAATCGACTTGAGGATGTTACATATGAGTGTGATGTCAGATTTTCAGATATTCAAGAGCATATGTGCAAAATTGTCACTGGCAGTACCCTTCGTGAGGTTGCTGATCAAGATGAGGTGTATTATTGGCATATAATTGCAATCAATCTCATTGCATCCACAATTATAAATAAATGCAGGACATGTTTTGCTTGTTTGGTCGAGAATGGCCACCTCAGAACAACATATGCAATTGACACCGAGGCCTTGGAATATGATGATAATGATAAGCCACAAAGTATTCCGTTAACCCATCTTGTATGTAAGCATTTTGATGTTGAGATCTTTCACATGTATTTCAGCCATTTAATCAACGCCATGAATGAATGCCTCATCAGAACCAAAGCTCAGGGATATATCAATGAAGCATCAGAATATATTGAAGAGGTATTTTCATATGATTGTTTTGTGCCTCGTTACTTTATCACCACAGTCCAATTTCCATATGGCTTAATGTTTGATGGTAATAACCCACATATCAAATCTGCTATCATGGAAATCATGGAACCTTACGGAGGGTTGTCTTTAGAAGAACTTGCAAACTATTATGGTTTAACACTTGTGAATGCAGCGTTTAAATATCCTGAGATCGTGAATAGACAAGAGAGAATCAATAAACAGATTGAGTGGGTGAGAATGAAATTTATGGATATAAAAGGTTATGTAACTGGGGAAACTGTCAGAAAGTCAATTGCAGCATTGCGACATAACATGGATGAGGAATATCATCATATGCCGTTTGACAGTTCTACATTGGACTTGGTTTATGAAGATCTTGAATTCTAAACATACACACAATTGTGTGATGATTTTTTTTCATCTAATGCAGATTGGTGCTTTATGAGATTGAACCTAAGGCATGTATCCCCGTATCGGGGCCCCAGCGGGTTTTGTGGTAAAACGATCTAAAGACACGCTTCCTGATGTTCTACACAATTGTGTGATTTGTTGTGTTGTGGGTTTTGTAAATGGATGACATTGACGTATCCAGTGTTTGTGAACAATTCAGATCAGATCAATCTATTAATGTGTATATACCTTCCTTGATCAAAAACGTCACAAACGTTGCTACACATGGAATTGTCATGTCAAGGCGTGATCTCCAAACACTGTATGAGATATTTCTTCAAACGCTTTTAGAGGAGGAAATGCAGATGATTGTGGGAGTGTTGCGACAAATAAAGGTGAAACCGTCATTGTATTACAAATCTCGATCGTCTTTGTATGATAAACAGTATGGTTTAGTTTGTTTGGACATGATGCGTGGATTTACCAAGCTAAAACGTGATGATGATGCACGCTGGATGATACATATCAAGCAACCCATTGGTGTTGCAAGTCAATATGCAAAGGTATACTCTGCTTGTCATGTAGATGAAAAGGAACCATTTCTTCACGTCATCAAGGCAATACAATGTAATCATATGTACAGTCTTCGAGATGCAAACATGGAAATAACAATGCATCATGCATTTGAGATGATTGGACTTGCACCCAAACTTGTGGATGCATTTTGGTCAACACAATGTGGGTTACATCATCATGATCATGACAAACGTTTTGATCTGTTTGTATTTTTGGTGATGAAGAAGAAAGGATATACGTTGAAGGAACTGTTTACACGGTTGCTTCCAAAACAATGGTGGGATGTAGAAGGTGAAGTTTCCTTGGATGACACTAGACTCTGTGGTTTAGTGTATCATACAGGTCTTGCTCTCATCAAGCTGGCAAACATGCATTCCTACTATCACATGGATCCTCATTTGGGCAACTTTATGTTTGAAATACCAAGTAAGACAGAAACCATCCTTAGAAAGGCTCGAGCAAAGTGGTCTAAACACAAAGATGCTTTCCTCTCTTTGTTGACATTGGGTCCAGAGCAATTGAAGGTTGCGTTTGGACTGGATACATGCATGATGATTGACTTTGGAATGTCTAATACAACGGGACCTGAAGATCTTGACAAGTATAAATCGTCGTTTACAAAACTAAGAAAGCTGCAACCAAAATGATCACTTAAAGCCAACATGCACGTAAAGCATTTATTTGATGTCCACGCTATTTGACATATATACAATGCAAGTTGGTGACATCACTGTTATTAGTGACTTGACGGTGAGTCTAACTTGCAGTGATGTTAACGATATGATACAGCGTGCACTTTCAGAATTAACACTGTGGTATGGAACATTTACCATGATATCAATTGTTTGTCATGATTTTGATATGGGACAGCAATTGATGTGTGACTTGCAGAGAATTAACAGTGGACTAAAGTCTCCATATCATGCAGCATGCAGTGATCATTATGATCGATGTGTTGTACAGTTTTGCGTTTACAAGGATCAGTGAGAAAATAAAACGATTTAAAGACATGACTTTTATTCTTCAATAGAAACACAATTGTGTTATGATTCGATATGTCATTAGGGTCATGCATAGCACTTTAAATCATACAAGAACTTTTCATATTCCTGAACAAACAATTCATCCGTGTTTGTTGATGTGAACGTCACAATTTGCATTTTGTTGTTCACTGTTGCATTCAATTTCATTCTCGTCTTCCAGGTTGCATCACAATTAATTTCACTTGTTGTACATCTTCCAATCTGGACTTGAGTTCCACGCATGGATGGTTCATGACAAATGGTTTT
>Ga0255210_1000189_pt1 | contig 27645 bp, 23 predicted proteins | sample Miss_Yuk_RepA_8d_FD_188422 | JGI IMG/M metagenome (GOLD analysis project Ga0255210, IMG submission 188422) | Freshwater microbial communities from Mississippi River, Louisiana, United States - Miss_Yuk_RepA_8d | ecosystem: Environmental > Aquatic > Freshwater > River | place: USA: Louisiana...
GACCCAGTTCAATGTGTCCTGCCAACAGGTGCCGACGGCGTCGGCTCTTACCTCCTGTCCCCGATCAACTCAGGTGGCGGAGTTTGGGGTGGCCATCAGTGGGGGAGTTTGGGTGGCCGCCGGGGCCCTGACCGTGGAGAGGGTATCGGGCCCTTTGGTTGGTTGTGCCGGTGGTGGAGGTCTGGCAGCGTGGTGGGCGTCTGCGGTAACAGCGCTCGGTGGTCGCCGCAGGCGGTGGTCGTGGCCGTTGGTGTGCCTGACCGTGGAGAGGGTCTCGAGGCCTATGGGTGCTTGTGCCAGTGGTAGGTCTGGCAGCGTGGTGGGCGTTTGTGGCGACAGCGCTCGGCGGTCGCAGCCGGCTGGCCGGCGGTGGTCGCAGCCGCTGACGTGCATGACCGTGGAGAGCTGCCTGGGCCCTGTGGTGGTGTCGAGGCCTGTGGCCCCGGTCCCCGTGGAGCTCCCTGCTCGGGGAGAGACGCCTGGGCCCCATGGTGGTCTCGAGGCCTGTGGCACCCCTGACCCTGGAGAGGGGCTCGGGGCCTGCCGGAGGTTGTGCCAGGTGGAGGTCTGGCGTCTGCGGTGGGTGCCGTCGCGCGGTGATGGCGCGGTGGGGCAGGGCAGGGCTAGGCGGTGGCAGCACGGCCGGTGTTGCTCGTTCGGCCAGGTCGGCGGTTCTGGCTGCGGCTTGTTCGGCTTGGCTCTCTGGCCAGCGCGTTGCGGGCTGTGCGTTGCGTGCCGTGTGGCATCCGCTGGCGCGAGCGTCTGTGCCGGGGCCCCCAGTTCGGAGTCGCTCCCTCCATCAGGGCCGGGGGCTCCAGGTCTGCGGCGCCTCTCCATCAGGCCGGACGGTCGCGCCGGCAGGCCCTTCAGGTCCGGTCGGTCTTCATCCCGCACCCCAGCCCTCGGTGATGGCCGCGGCAGGGTCCTTCTTTGCGCCTTTGCCTCGGCATAAATGGCTGGCAGCGGGGGGTTCTCTTACGCCTCTCCCCCCGTCATAAATGCCTGAACCCCTGGTCACGCCGAGCCCTGCGGTCCTCTTGAATCGTCGCCCAAGGAGTTCCTTCATACCGGTGGGGTAGGGCATAGATGGCTGTGTATTCAAGACACAACACGACCCGATACGTGTTTGGGATAAACAAGATGCTATGTATAGCATTGAGGCAGAAATCGTTGATTCGCCCATGTCCATGTCCACCCGATTCACCAACTGCGCCGCCAGCTTCATCAAGTGGAGCCTCAAGATGGCCTTCACCTTCTGCCTCTGCTGGCCGTTCCTTTCGGCCGCCACCTGGCTCGTCGTGGTGGGTCTGCTTGAGCAGCCTTTTGCCCACTCCTCCTTGGTCGGTGGTATTGGCGCAGCCGCCACGGTGATCTGGCTCCGTTGGTTCTATACGGGCCCAGCTGCCGCGGCGCCCGGCCACGTGGGCAGCGCGGAAGACACCGGCTTCGCGGACCACTCGCATGACATCGGCTGGGTCCGCCACGACGACGAGCCGAAGTCCAGCTTGGACGACGAGCTCGTGAACCCCCGGCTCAACCCGTCTAGCCCGCTCTACGTGTTCCGCGACGACGACTCCTGGCCGCACTTGGCGTCGGACCCGCATGCGTCGGGCCCGCACGCGTCGGAGCCGTTCTCTTCGCCCGCCGAGTTCTGACCTTCTACGAATCCCATCTCCCAATGTCCACTCCGACCCTCACCCCGACCTTCACCCCCGAACAGCGCCTGGTTGTGCACAGCAGCGTCCCCGTCCTGCTGGTGCAGGCCTTCGCTGGCACCGGCAAGACCTCGACCCTGATCGAGTTCGCTCGTGCCAATCCCGATCTGCGCATCCTGTACTTGGCGTTCTCCAAGGCGATCCAGCTGGAGGCCGCCAAGCGCTTCCCCGTCAACGTCATCTGCAAGACCACGCACGCCCTGGCCTGGCGTCGCTTCGGTGCGTCTTTCAAGGAAGCGGGCAAGCTCGGTTTCGTCAACGCCCGCGACCTCATGAAGCTCTTCGACATCGAAGCCAGTGAGGCCCGCGGGGTTCTTCACACCATCGAACGCTTCATCCAGTCGTCCGACCAGACCATCTCCCATGTCCATGTCCCCTCGGACGTCCTGAATACGGCTAACCGTGAAAGGGCGGTTCAATTCGCGGCCTTCGCGTGGGAGAAGATGAAGAACCGCGGTGACGCTTCCTTGCGCATGCCGCACGACGGCTACTTCAAGCTGTTCCAGCTGAGCAAGCCCGACCTGGCCCTGGAGTACGACGTCATCCTCGGCGACGAGTGGCAAGACACCAACCCCGTCACCCACGCCCTCGTCTCGGCGCAACAGTGCCGCAAGGTCTTCGTCGGTGACCCCCACCAGTCGATCTTCGCCTTCCGCGGCGCCGTCAACGCGATGGCACAAGTGCAGGCCGACGAAGTCCTGCGCCTGACCCACTCCTTCCGCTTCGGCTCGGGCATCGCCAACCTCGCCACCACCATCCTCGCCGGCCTCAAGGGCGAGAAGCACCCCCTCGTCGGCAAGGGCCTCAACGAGTCCGCCTTCACCGTCGACCGCAGCCGGCCCTACACCGTCATCGCCCGCTCCAACGGCACGCTCTTCGCCGAAGTCGTCGCCCTGCTCGGCCGCGTCAAGTTCCACCTGGTCGGCCTCGAAGAAGACCGCGACCACAACCTCACCTACGCCCCCTTCGACAAGCTGGTCGACGTCCACCACGTCTCGACCCACCAGGCTCACCTCGCCCGCGATCCCTTCATCCGCTCCTTCAAGTCCGCCAGCCAGCTCAAGGACTACGCCGTCCAGGCGGACGACAAGGAACTGCTGATGCTCATCAAGATCGCCGACGACTACGGCTCCAACGTGCCCGCCCTCGTCCAGCGCATCAAGTCCGAAGTCGTCGCCAACAGCGCCGACGCACACGTCACCCTCAGCACCGCCCATCGCTCCAAGGGCCTGGAATGGGCCCAGGTCGTCCTGGCCAACGACTTCGAGGACTTCATCGACGACCGCGGCCAGCTGCGCCGCGCCACCACCCAAGAACTCGTCCAGGAAGCCAACCTCCTGTACGTCGCCACCACCCGCGCCCTGCGCAACCTGGAAATCAACCGCCAGATCAAGGAAATCCAGCAGCGCCTGGCCGCCGCCGGCTTCCAACTCCCCAAGGAACAAGCACTGCCGGCCGCCAAGACCCCGGCCACCGCGCCGCGCGCCAACAACCAGCCCGCGCCCCAGCCCACGCCCGCTGAAGTCGCCGCCACCGCTCTGCGCGCCGCCAGCACCACCAGCGCCGCCACCGTCGCCAGCACCATCCACACCCCGGCCAAGGTCATCGGCGACCTGCCGACGGCCCCCGCCGGCCTGCACCGCCGCAGCCTGAAGGACCAGGTCCAGCACGCCATCCTCGCCGAAGGCCTGCTCGACATCGACGACCTCGCCATCTACCTCGCTCGCACCCGCGACGACACCATCCGCGTGCTCGGCAACCTCGTAGCCAAGAGCGGCCTCTCGCCCCGCCTGTTCGCCTACGAGCCCCGCGTCGCCGAAGTCGCCGCCCGCGCCAAGGCCTCCGGCGCCGCCGTCCCCGACACCAGCGACGCATTCCTGTGATCCACGCCATGAGCGCCCAGTACCTCGCCCGCACCGCCCAGGCCTCCCGCCGCGTGTAGTGCGCAATCCACGACAAGCACCCCGCCGGCTGACCAGGTCCGCCCACAAGCCCGTAGCGCTCCGCGTGTTCCACGCGATGCTCAACCAGGTCCAGGTCCAGGTCCAGATCCTGGCGGCCGTCGACCAGGCCGCCGGCGACCGAGCCGCCGAAGCCGCCTCCGCAGCGTTCGACGCGCGCGCCTTCCTGGAAGTGCGGGCCTCGGCCATGCGCTCGACCGGCCACCACACCGCAAGCGAGCTGATACAGCCTCTCACCTGGGCCGGCCTGCCGCGGACTCCAACCCTGCGCCCAGCACAGGCGAACCCGGAGCCCGCCTGTACTCCCGCGTCGTCGAAGGCGCCGACCGCCCCTTGCGCGCCCAGTTCATTGGCTTGACGCGTACCGGCGGGCGCCAGATCGCCGGCACCTGCTCGCACTACCTCGACCAGGCCTGAGGTTTGACCCTCGACACCATGGAGTTCGAGTTCTGAATGAACAACGCCCGGATCACTTTGCGATTCCGGGCGTGTTCCTTTGGGCTGTCCGCTCTGACGAGCGGTAGCGGGGCCGATCAGTCCGCAGGGATCTCGATCTTGGTCGCCTTCAGGAAGGACTTGTGGCTGATTTGCTCGTACAGCGTGGCCACCAACACCTTCGTGCGGCTGGGCATGTCATCCCACTCCTTCTTGCTCGGCGCGAGAGCCAGCCACTTCGGATCCGAGCGCATGAAATCGATCATGCGCTCAAGGTCAGCCGGCAGGTCCTTGTAGACGACGAAGTCTTCGCTCGTGAAGTGCTCGGCCAGGACGTACACCTGGATCAGCGGGACCTCGAGGAACTCGGCCAGATGCTGCAGCTTTTCCTTCGGCAGCGAGCTGATGCGCCGGTTGCCGTTGGTCAGCGAGTTCCAGTAGATGGAGGTGATTCCCATCCTGTCGGAGATGTGGCGCTCGCTCAGGCCCTTGTCAAGCAGCTTCTTGCGGATGAGGTTGATCAGGGCCACGCCCGTGACACGGCGCGGGGCGTCATTGGTGTCGTCGGTACCAAGGGCCGCGCCATCTTCCTGCGCCACTTCGGGCGACGACCTGGCGCGTGCGACGCGCCCCTTCTTGAGAGGAGCCGTGGGTGCAGTCGTCTGAGGCGTCTTTGCTGCCATGTTGGCTTTCCTTCGTTCGCGCCCAATGCGGCGAGCAAGCGGGCTGACGCAATCTATCGACAGGTGACGGTCTCGATTCTAGCGGCCTATTAGGAAAGCTCTCAGTAGCACCTTTCGAGATCGTGTGCTTGCCTTGTGTCTTAGCCCCCACGGCTCGCTCGCCCGGATGGCATTTCGCGTAGGTGAATCACAATGAATTTGATGAGCATTACCATGACATGTTGTGAAGATGTGCGGAGCAATGACTCCTGGGGATCGCTCTGAAATCACTGGCCTGACCGAAGTAGCCCGGACATGCTGACCATGGACGCGAGGCCCAACGCTGATTCGTACTCCTGCCCCAAGGGCAGGCTGAAAGCCGGCTTGACTGCCAGCGTGCCGCGCCTGCCGGACCTGGCGCAATGTGCCTGCCGCATCCAGCAGACGCGCCGTGAAAGCCGCAGACTGCCCATCCGCTTCGATGCGAAGACATCGCCCTTGCCGCGCGATCTGAAGGAATGGGGTCTGATGATGGCCGACTGCCGCGTGACCGACCGCCACGTGATCGGTGGCCGCGCGGGCGACCAGCGACCGATGTACTTGCGGTTTGGTGCCCGCGGATCCTTCTGGGGCTGCAGCGGCTTCAGCGCTGATCTCTGCAAGACCCTCATCGAGGCGGAGGAGGGCGAGGTTGCACCGCCGTGGCGCAGCGCGGGCACGTCCCGGCCTGGTTCCAAGTCCGCCGGCAAGCCCCCCGCCAAGTCTCGCATCAGGGCCTCCAGCGCCAAGTCCACGGCCGCCAACTCCACCTTGAAGAGATCCTTCCTCTGATCGGTGGACTGAACGGATCTCCCCATGCGCAAGAACAGCCCTGTCCTCAGCTCCGCCGTCATCGTCTTCGGATTCTGGTGGCTGTTCTTCACCCTGCGCGACTTCAGCATGAACCCGTTCGAAGTCATTCGCAACTGGGCCAATATCGCCTATTCGATGCGGTTGTGGGCGCTCCGGGCGGTGGTCGGCTTTCTGTCCAGCGCTTGGTACATCTGGTTCAAGCGGACCCAGGTGCAGGTGGCGCTGGTCCCTCATACGACCAAAACGATGGGCTCCACGCTGTGGGCCCAGCCCCAGTGACCTGGGCAACCTTCCACACGAGCTGGGGCGACATCCACCTCGGCCCTGCGAACGCGCTGGAGGCGCTGCGCTTGCTCGGTGGTGGCGCCTTCCTGCCGGTGCACTGGGGCATCTTTAACCTCGCGCCGCACGCCTGGGACGAGCCCGCCGAGACTCCGCTGCGGCTGGCACCTCGGCAGGGCGTGCACCAGCTGATGCCGCGGCTTGGCGAAGCGGTGAGCCGGTGCAGGTGGAGGGCGTGGCGCCCTGATGGCGTGAGGTCGGCGGCGGGGCGGGTCTGGCGGCCGAGGCCTTGAGCTGGCCGAAGGCCCTGCCGTTTCCGCTGGACTGACGCGGCGCTGCGGGCGGCGGGCGGCGCCGTCGGTCACGACCCCCAGGGCTCGCCGCAGGCCGTGCGGGCAGGGGCGGGCAGGGCGCTCTGCCGGCTAGGCCTGTCCGCTCAGGCTGCGCCGGGTGTAGTTGGCGTAGTCGGCGGCCAGGCCGGCGGTGCCACCGGTCTGCCACATCTGACTCAGGCGCGGGATCATCAACGGCGCGCTGACGATCCAGCCGACCGCCGAGCGGGCGTTGTCCACCCGGATGCTGCCGTCGGACATGCCGGTCTCCACCAGCTTGAGCAGGCGTCGGCCGAACGCCCGCTGGCGCGCCCGCACCGCCTGCAGGTCGGTCGGCTGCAGCGAATGCAGCTCATTGAACACGGCGCAGGTGCCCAGCTCGGACGTGATGCCCTGCACATAGTCGCGCATGAAGGCGACGGTCTTGTCCAGGCCGCTGCCATCGAGCGCCTCGGCCACGTCGAGCGCGCCCTCGGCCAGTTCGAAGCCGATCTCCACGCAGCTCAGCAAGAGGTGGTTCTTGTCGCGGAAGTAGTAGTAGCAGACGGTCTTGGAGATGCCCAGCTTCTCGCCCACATCGTCCAGCGACACATTTCGGAAGCCGAACTCGTTGAAGGCGGCGCCGGCCTCGCGCAGGATCAGCCGGCGCTTCTGGTTGTGTTGTTCGGTGGTGGAGTCGAACTCCCCGTTCCACCGGGTGCGTGCACGGGCCACTTCAGGTTCTGCCACGGGTTCTCGGACGGTCCCGATTGTCTCTCAAGCGTCCCTCAGGCCCCGTCCAGCAAGGCGCCCCGGTGCTCGGCCAGGAAGGACGTGTGGGTGCGGCCGGCCACGAAGGCCGGGTGCAGCAGCACCTGCCGCAGCAGGGCCAGGTTGCTGGCCGGCCCCTGGACCACGGTGCCCTCCAGAGCCTGGGCCATGCGGGCGATGGCCTGGGGCCGGTCTTCGCCGTGCACGATCAGCTTGGCGATCATCGGGTCGTAGAAGTGGCTGATGCGATCGCCGCTGCGCACCCCGGTGTCCACCCGCAGGCCGGCGCTGGCGGGCGGAAAGTCCAGCCGCTCCAGGCAGCCGGTGGCCGGCAGATAGTTCTTGGCCGGGTTCTCGGCGCACAGCCGCACCTCGATGGCATGGCCGCGGGCTTGCACGTCGGCCTGGGTCAATGCGATGGCTTCGCCGGCGGCCAGGCGCAGCTGCAGTGCCACCAGGTCCAGGCCGGTCAGCAGCTCGGTGACCGGGTGCTCGACCTGGATGCGGGTGTTCATCTCCAGGAAATGGAACTCGCCCCGCTCGTCGTCGAACACGAATTCCACCGTGCCCACGCCGGCGTAACGCTGCGCCCTCGCCAGGGCCACGGCGGCGTCGGCCATGCGCTGGCGCAGCCCTGGCGTCAGCGCCGTCGATGGCGACTCCTCGACGATCTTCTGGAAGCGCCGCTGGATCGAGCATTCACGTTCGAACAAGTGGATGGCCCGGCCGTCGCCAAAACCCAGCACCTGGATCTCGATGTGGCGGGCCCGGGCCACATAGCGCTCCAGGAACACGCCGGCATCGCCAAAGGCGCGCTGGGCCAGGGCCTGGGTGCCGGTGACGGTCTTGCGCAGGGACTCGGGCCCATCCACCCGCTGCATGCCGATGCCGCCCCCGCCGCCGCTGGCCTTGACCAGCAGCGGGTAGCCCACGGTCTCGGCCAAGGCCTCCAGGCCCTCCAGCGCGTCCGGCATCAGGCGCTCGCTGCCGGGCAGCAGGGGCACGCCGGCGGCCCGGGCGATCGCGCGGGAGCGCACCTTGTCGCCCATGGCGTCTATCGTCTCGGGGGCCGGGCCCACCCAGGTCAGGCCCGCGGCCTGCACCGCACGGGCGAAATCGGCGTTCTCGGCCAGGAAGCCATAGCCCGGGTGCAGCGCATCGGCGCCGCTGGCACGGGCCGCGGCCAGCAACTGCTCGACATCGAGGTAGCTTTCCCGCGCGGTGTTGCCGCGCAGGGCCACGGCCTGGTCGGCGCTGACCACGTGCAGGGCCGCCTGGTCGACTTCGGAATGCACGGCCACCGTGGCCAGACCGAGCGCGCGCGCCGAGCGCAGGATGCGGCAGGCGATCTCGCCGCGGTTGGCGATCAGCAGCTTGTGCATGGCGTCGGGCTCGTCCGGCTCAGGTAGGCGACAGCCGGGCCACCACCTGGCCTTCCTCGACGTTGTCTTCCGGCACCACACAGATCTCGCGCAGCACGCCAGCACGCGGCGCCACCACCGGAATCTCCATCTTCATGGACTCCAGCACCATGATGGTGTCGTCGGCGGCCAGCGTCTGGCCGATCCGGGCCTCGACCTGGAACACCCGGCCGGTGATTTCGCTCTTGGCCTCGATCGTGGCCTTGGTCTCGCTCATGCCATGTCCAATCAGATGGGTTGTCAGAAGTTGGTGGGCCAGGTGCTGAGCCGGTGCCGGCCGATGCCGCCCTGCGGCCGGCGCCTGAACACCTGCAGCATGCGGATCAGCCAGTCGCGGGTCTCGCCGGGCCGGATCACCGCCTGCGCGGCAAAGATGCCGGCCAGCTCGAACGGCGAGTTGCTGACCACCATGTCGTTCATCAGGGCGGCGTACTCGGCGCCGCCGTCGGCGCGGCGGTTGTGCACCACGCTGACCGCCACCGCGGGGTCGACGAAGCCCACCTCGCCGGTGGTCATCACCGCCACCGCGTCGGCCTCGCCGCCCCCCAGGTTCAGGTAGGCCTGGCCGTAGCTCTTGCGCACCACCACCGCAATCTTGGGCACGGTGCTGAGCGCCAGCGCGCGCAGGTTGTTCATGATCTTGCTGGCCACGCCCTGGGTCTCGGCCTGCAGCCCGACCAGGAAGCCAGGGGTGTCGGCCAGCAGCACCAGCGGAATGTTGAAGCTGTCGCACAACACGATGAACTCGGTCATCTTGTCGCAAGACGCGGCGTCGATGGCGCCGCCCTTGCGCATCGGGTTGCTGGCGATGATGCCCACCACCTGGCCGTCCAGCCGCGCCAGCGCGGTCTCCAGCGTGCGGCCATGGCGTGGGCGGAAGGGCTGCACCGAGCCGACGTCGGCCAGCGCCTCCACCAGCTTGCGGCCGTCGTAGACCTTGTTGCGTGCGGTGGGGATCAGCGCCTCCACCACCTCGGGGGCGTGGGCCTGCACCGGCGCCGTGCTGGCCGGTGGCGCCTCGCTGCTGTTGGGCGGCAGGTAGCCCAGGAAGGCGCGCAGTGCGGCGATCGCCTCGGCATCGGTATCGGTCACCAGGTCGGCCTGCCCGGTGACGTCGGCGTGCAACTCGGAGCCGCCCAGTTCCTCGGCCGTGATCTCCTGGCTCAGTGCGACCGCGGTGACCTTGGGGCTGGACACGGAGAAGGTGGCGTCACGCCGCATCACGGTGAAGTCCGACAGCACGGCATACCACGTGCCCATGCCGTAGCAAGGCCCCAGCACGGCGCAGACCCAGGGCACGTCGCGCTCGCGGTTGGTGCTGCTGAGCTGGCCGATGCGGCCCATGCCCACCGCGCCCTGGATGTCGGGCATGCGCGCGCCGGCCGATTCGATCAGGAAGGCACAGGGGATGCCGGCGCGCGAAGCGCTTTCCTTCAGATAGCCCAGCTTGCGGATGTTGACCATGGCCGACGAGGCGCCCAGCGTGGTCAGGTCGAACGAGGCCACGGCCACCACCCGGCCGCCCACCTTGCCGAAGCCGGTGACGATGCCGTCGGCCGGCGTGCGGTCCTTGTCCTCGGGCCGGGCTGAATGCGCGAACTCGCCCATCTCGGCAAAGCTGGCGGGGTCGCACAGCAGGTCGATGCGCTCGCGGGCGTTGAGGATGCCCTTGTCGCGCCGCGCCTGCAGCTTTGCCGCGCCGCCCATGGCGTGCACGGCGCGGCGGCGGGCCGTCAGTTCGTCCTCGGCCGGCGCCGCAGCGCCCGTCATCGCTTCGCTCATCTCAGGCGGCCTTGCTCGGGGCGCTCAAGCGGTCGCGCTTGAACACGATGCCGGCCTGTTCGCGGTCCCAGGTGTCGGCGGTGATGCCTTCGGCGCGTAGCAGGTGCTTCTGCACCTTCTCGGTGGGCGTGCGCGGCAGGTCGGCGACGATGCGGAAGTAGCGTGGCACCATGAAGTGGGCCAGCCGCGGCCGCAGGAACTCCACCAGCGCCGGCAGATCGATGCGGTGGCCGGGGACCGGACTCATCACCACCATCACCTCGTCCTCGCCGAACTCGCTGGGCACGGCCACGACGGCGGCGTCACGCACGTCCTCGTGGGCCACGATCTCCTTCTCGACCTCGAAAGAAGAGATGTTCTCGCCGCGCCGGCGGATCGCGTCCTTCATGCGGTCGACGAAGAAGAAGTTGTCGTCTTCGTCGCGGCGGAAGGCGTCGCCGGTGTGGAACCAGCCGTTGCGCCAGGCCTTGGCCGTGGCCTCGGGGTTGCGGTGGTAGCCGTGGTTCAGGCCCCAGGGCATGTCGCTGCGCACGATCAGTTCGCCGACCGTGCCGGGCGCCACCTCGCAGTCGTTGTCGTCCACCACCCGCAGTTCCACGCCGGCGCGTGGCCGGCCGCAGGTGCCGCGGATCGCCGGGTTGGGGCCGACGAACAGGGGCGACGAGGTCTCGGTCATGTTGAAGCCGGTGTAGACGTCGACGCCGAAGCGGGCCTGGAACTCGCCGCACTGGTCGCTGAGCGGGATCATCGTCACCTTCTTCAGCGGATGGTCGCGGTCCCGTGGCGACGGTGGATCCTTCAGCAGGAAGGGCGTCATCGCGCCCAGCAGGATGGTGTGGGTCACGCCGTACTGGCGGATCTTGGTCCAGAACTCGTTGGTGCGGAACGACTCGGCCAGCACGAAGGACCCGGCCCGCATCAGCGTGGCCCAGATCGGCCCGGCGCCGCCCATGTGGAACATCGGCAGCGTGACCAGGGTGCGGTCCTCGGGCAGCATGGAGTTGTTCGGGATGAAGGTGGACCAGACCTGCAGCACCGACGACAGCACGCCCTTGGATGCCCCGGTGGTGCCCGAGGTGTAGATCACGCTCAGCGTGTCCCAGGGCTCGATGGGGCGCTCCGGGTCGGCCAGCTGCGCACCATCGCCGGCCAGCACCTGCTCGCCGTGCAGCCGCAGGCCGGGCACGGCCTCGGACGCACCACCGACCACCACCACCTCGCGCAGCGCGGCATGCGGCACGTCGCGCAGCCGCTCCACCAGACGGGCATCGGCCACCATCAACCGGGCGCCGGCATTGGCCACCACATGCTCCAGCAGGCCGCCGCGGTAGCCGGTGTTGATCGGCACGTAGACTGCGCCCAGGTAGTTCAGCGCCAGCATCACGCGCAGGCAGGCCTCGCCATTGGGCAGCCAGACCAGCACGAAGTCGCCCTGGCGCACACCCAGCTGCTGCAGCGCCTGGGCGCAGCTGCGCACCTCGCTGCGGGTTTGGCCATAGGTCCACCGCGTGCCGTCGTCGAACAGCGCAAACGGTTGTCCGGCCTGGCTGTGCGCCAGCCGGTCGATCAGGTCGCGCAGCACGCATTGGTCGCGCGGTGGCATTCTCTTGTCCTGCATCTGCAGCTCCGGGAGTCAGCGGGGGATGGGCGGTTCAGCCCGCCGCGGCCACCCGCTCGTAGCGCGGGCGGGCCATCAGGTTGGGCTCGAAGCCGGTGAACTTCTTGGCCACGGCGATGACGCTGGCGTCGAACATCAACGGCACGAACACCGCCTGTTCCAGCGCGATGCGCTGCACCCGGCTCAGCCCCAGCTTGCGCTCGGCCGGCGTGGCGCCGGTGCGCGAGGCGGCCAGCGCCGCCTCCATGCCGGGGATCTCCTGCCGGCCACCGTTGTAGGGCGAGGACTTGCCGAAGATGGTGTACGGCGCCATCGACGGGTCGGGCCGCGGCGTGATGGCGGCGACGAACATGTCCACCTGGCGCTGGAAGAAGAAGGCCGATGACGCTTCGGCCACCGAGGCGGTGCGGAACTTCGGCTTGAAGCCGACCTTGCGCCACATCTCCAGCAGCACCTCCTGCTTCTGGATTGCCGCCTGGTCGGAATAGGCGATGCCGGTGAACGTGACCTCGGGCGTGCCGGCGTCCTTCAGCAGGGCCTTGGCCTTGGCCGGGTCGTAGGCCAGCAGGTTGGCCAGGCTGGCGTCATGCGCCCAGAAGGTCTTGGGGAACAGCGTGGTGGCCGGCTCGGCCAGGCCGGCCATGGTCAGCTTGCTGAAGGCGGTGCGGTCGATGGCCAGGTTCAGCGCCTTGCGCACGCGCAGGTCGCTGAACGGCGCCTTGGAGAAGTCCAGGTAGATCATGTGCAGGTACAGGGAGGGGTTGCTGTAGACCTGCAGCTTGGGCGATCGGTCCAGCAGCGCCTTCTGGATCGGGGGCACCGCGACCACGATGTCGTTCTCGCCGGCCATCACCGAGCGCACGCCGGTGTTGACCTCGGGGATGATGCGCATTTCCAGCCGGTCGACCTTGGGCAGGCCCTTGTCCCAGTAGCCGGGAAAGCGCTCGTAGACCACCACCGCGCTGTCGTCCCACTTGACGAATTTCCAGGGCCCGGCGCCCACCGGCACACGGTCCACCGCGCCGTTGCCGGCCTTCACCGCGGCGGGCGAGACCATCATGCCGGCCCGGTCCGACAGGATCAGCGGCAGCGAGCGGTCGGGGTTCTTCAGGCGCAGCGTCACCGTGGTGGGCGTGGTCACTTCCACCGTTTCCACCGACGACAGATCGACCTTGATGTTGGACTTGGCATCCTGGCGGTTGCGGTCGAGGTTGAACTTCACCGCCTCGGCGTCCATGGGCGTGCCATCGTGGAAGGTGACCCCCGGGCGCAGCTCCAGGATCACTGTGGTCTCGTCCTTGTAGATCCAGCCGCGTGCCAGGCCGGCCTTGGGTTCCAGCGTCTTCGGGTCCCATTGCACGAGGGTGTCGTACAGGGGGTAGAGGAACTGGTGGTCACCACCGCTGCGCCCGGTGGCCGGGTCCAGCGTCGACGGGTTGACGTTGGCCGACACGCGCAGCACGCCCGGCTGCTGGGCCTGCGCCCGGTGGCCGCCGGAGAGGTCGAACATCAGCGTGCCGGCCGTGGCCAGGCCGGCGCCCAGCAGCTGGCGGCGGGTGGCCTCGTGGCCGGCAGGCAGGGGCGGCTTGGCATCGGCGTTTGGCATGGGCTTGTCTCTTCCGTGGTGGGGTTGACTGGGTGCTCGCCGTCAAATCCGGGATCAGATGGGCGAGATGTCGTGGAACTTGGGCGGCCGGTGGCCGGTGCGCCGCCGGGGCGCCAGGCGGGCCAGCGTCTCGATCAGCAGCGGGCGGGTGTCGCGGGGGTCGATCAGGTCGTCGACGCCGAAGCCCTGGGCCGCCGCCAGCGGACTGACGCGGGCGCGGAAGCCCGCCACCAGCTCGGCGCGCTTGGCCGCGGGGTCGTCGGCCTGGGCCATCTCCTGGCGGAAGGCGACGTCCACCGCGCCTTCGATGGACATGGCGCAGATCTCGGCTGTGGGCCAGGCCACGCAGAGGTCCGCACCGAAGGTGCGGCCGCCGTTCATCGCGATGAAGCCCAGGCCGTAGCCCTTGCGCAGCACCACCGACAACCGAGGCACCGTGGCCCGGCCCAGCTCGTAGATGATGCGGGCGCTGCGCCGTGCCAGGCCCGAGCGCTCGGCCGCGCCGCCGACCAGGAAGCCGGGGATGTCGACCAGGAAGACCAGTGGCAGACCGAAGGCGTCGCACACCGAGATGAAGTGGGCCAGCTTCTCGCAGGCCGGGCTGTCCAGCGTGCCGGCCATCTGCATGGGCTGATTGGCGATGACGCCCACCGGCCGGCCACCCAGCCTGGCCAGCGTGGTGACCACGTTGCGGGCGTAGCTGGGCTTCAGCTCGAAGCTGCTGCCTCGGTCGACCACGGCGGCGATCACCTTGTGCACGTCGTAGGCACGGCGCGAATTGGCGGGCACCAGGGTCAGCAAGGCCTCGTCGCGGCGGTCGGCCGGGTCGTCGCAGGGCTGGATCGGCAGCGGCTCGCCGGCGTTCGACGGGAAGTAGCTGAGGTAGCGGCGGATCGCCTCCAGCGCCTCCTCGTCGCTGTCCACGGCCAGGTCGGCGATGCCATGGCGGTCGGCCTGCACCGAGGCGCCCCCCAGGCTCTCCTTGTCGAAGCTCTCGCCGGTGGCGGCCTTGACCAGGGCCGGGCCGGCGATGCCCATGGTCGCAGTCTTGCGCACCATCACCACGAAATCGGACAGGCCGGCGATGTTGGACGGGCCGGCAAAGCCCGAGCCCATCATCGCCGCCACCAGCGGCACCCAGCCGGACAGATCGACCAGCGGCTGGAACGTGGTGGACACGGCCGCGAAGTGCCGGCTGTCCAGGCCTTCCTGGATGCGGTGGCCACCGCCGTCGAGCAGCACGATGTAAGGCAGGCCGTGGTCCAGCGCACGCTGGGTCAGCGCGGCCGTCTTCAGGCCGCCGCCCTTGCCGCTGCTGCCGCCCATCACGGTGAAGTCGTTGGCCGAAACCACCACCGGCCGGCCGGCGATGCGCGCCGTGCCCGAGACCACGCCGTCGCCCGGCACCTCGGGCTGGGCATCGTCGCCATGCGCCGGCGAGCGCACCAGTGCCCCCACCTCGTGGAAGCTGCCCGGGTCGCAGAGCCGGGCGATGCGTTCGCGCGCCGTGAGCTTGCCCAGACCGTGCTGCCTGGCCGCCGCCTCGGGCCGGCTGGCGTCCTGGCCCCGCGCGCGTTCGGCGGCGATCAGCGCACGCGAGTCGGCTGCGGTGTCTGGCAAGGGTGCGTCCTTCATCTGCATGTCAGCGCTCTTCGTTGGTGGGGTCCAGCGCATGGCGCAGCGTTTCGCCTAGCGCGTTGAAGGCCATCGCGGTCAGCAGGATGGCCAGACCCGGGGCGAACATCTGCTCGGGCGCCACTTCCATGTAGTGGTAGGCGCGGGACAGCATCGCACCCCAGCTGGGCCAGGGCGGCTGCACACCCAGGCCCAGGAAGCTCAAGCTGGCTTCGGCCAGCAAGGCCATGGCCAGCATCAGCGTGACCTGCACGATCAGCGGCTGCACGGCGTTGGGCAGCACATGGTGCAGCAGCATCTCGCGCCGGCTGGCGCCGAAGCTGCGGGCAGCGTCCACGTACAGCTCCTGCTTGATGACCATGGCCTGTGCCCGCGCCAGCCGGGCCAGCACCGGCGAGAACACCACGCCCACGGCGATCATGCCGTTGGTCAGACCGATGCCCAGCGCGCCGGTGATGGCGGTGGCCAGCACGATGGCGGGGAAGGACAGCAGGGTGTCCAGCAGGCGGCCCACCACCTCGTCGAGGCGGCCGCCCTGGAAGCCGGCCAGCAGGCCGATGGGTACGCCCAGGGTCGTGCCCACCGCCACCGCCAGGAAGGCGCCCAGCAGCGAGGCCCTGCCGCCGTGCACCAGGCGGCTCATCACGTCACGGCCCAGATCGTCGGTGCCCAGCCAATGCGCGGCCGAAGGCGGCGACAGCACCTGGGCGTAGTCCTGCTGCACCGGCGAGGCCGTCACCAGCCAGGGCGCGCCGAGCGTGGCCACCGCCAGCGCCAGCAGGAACATCACGCTCAGGATGGTCGGCAGATCCGGCGTGCCACGGCCGCGGTCGGCACCGGGATGCTGCCCGGCCGGCTGGCCGAAGATCCAGGCGCGCCTCATGCCTGCCTCGCGATGCGCGGATCGACCACGCCGTAGAGGATGTCGGTGACCAGGTTGATCAGCACCACGATCAGCACCATCATCAGCGCCACCCCCTGCACCACCGCAAAGTCCTTGTTGATGGCCGAGTGCACCAGCAGGCTACCGATGCCCGGGATGGCAAACACCGCCTCCACCACCACCGTGGCGCCCAGCAGCCGGTTGATCAGCAGGCTGAGCACGGTGAGCAGGGTGACCCCGATGTTCTTCAGCCCGTGCTGCCAGAGGATGCGCCAGCGTGGCAGGCCCTTGGCGCGCAGCGTGCGTACGTGGTCGGAGGCCAGCACCTCGATCAGTGCGCTGCGCACCTGGCGGCTGACCTCGGCCACGCCGGCCGAGGCCAGCGCCACCGCCGGCAGGATGGCGTGCAGCAGGGCCTTGCCCGGCGCGTCGGACAGGCTGGGCAGGCCGGTGGCCGGCAGCCATTGCCAGGACAGCGCCAGCCAGTACACCAGGATCATCGCCAGCCAGAAGTTGGGCAGGGCCACGCCCATCGACGACAGCGCCATCACCGCGTTGTCGAAGCTGCTGCGCGCCCGGGTGGCTGCGGCGATGCCCAGGGGCACGCCCACCAGCAGGGCCAGCAGCACCGCCGCACCGACGATCAGCAAGGTGGCCGGGAAGCGGTCGGCGATCAGCTCCAGCACCGGCTTGGAGGCCAGCATGGACTGCGCCAGATCCCCCTGCACCACGCCGCCAAGCCAATGGCCGTACTGCACCAGGAAGGGCCTGTCCAGGCCGTAGGCGCGGCGGATCTCCTCGATGCGCTCGACGGTGGCGTTCTCGCCGGCCAGCGTGACGGCGGGGTCGCCGGGGATCAGCTGCACCAGGCCGAACACGACCAGCGTGGCCAGCAGGATCACCGGGATGAACTGCAGGCAGCGTCGGACGATGAAATGCAGGGCGCGGTTCATGACACGGCCGGGTTCAGGGGCTGGCCGATGGGGGCGCTGCGCGCTGGGCCAGGGGCGCGCCGTCCAGCGCCTCGTGCGCGCGGTGGCAGGCCACGTGCTGGCCGGGCCGCAGCTCGCGCCAGGCCGGCACCTCTGCCGCGCAGCGGTCGACGGCGAGCGGGCAGCGGGTGCGGAAGCGGCAGCCCGAGGGTGGTGCCACCGGGCTGGGGATCTCGCCCTGCAGCGGGGCGTGCGCGCGGCGCCGGGCGGCCGGCACCGGTTCGGGCGCTGCCTCGAGCAGGGCCCGGGTGTAGGGATGCAGCGGCGCGTCGATCACCTGGTCGCGGCCGCCCACCTCGACGAAGGTGCCCAGGTACATCACGGCCACCCGGCTGCTGACATAGGCGGTGACACCCAGGTCGTGGGTGATGAACAGCGTGGTCAGGCCGAACTGCTGCTGCAGGTCCTTGAACAGGTTCAGGATGCCGGCCTGGATCGACAGGTCCAGCGCGGCCACCACCTCGTCGCAGACCAGCACCTGGGGCCGCACCGCCAGCGCGCGGGCGATGTTGACGCGCTGGCGCTGGCCGCCCGACAGCTGGTGCGGGTAGCGTTCCGCGAAGTCCGCGCCCAGTTCCACCCGCTCCAGCAGCTCGACCGCCGCATCGCGCTGGCTGGCCGCATTGCCGATGCGCTGGATGCGCAGCGGCTCGGCGATCAGCCGGTGCACCCGCATGCGCGGGTTCAGCGCGGCGCGGGGATCCTGGAACACGATCTGCACCTGGCGCCGTGCCAGGCGCAGCGCCTCGGGCGCCAGCGTGGCGGAGTCCTGACCGGCCAGCCACACCCGGCCCTGGCTGGGCTGCTGCAGCAGCACCACCACCCGCGCCAGCGTCGATTTGCCCGAGCCCGATTCGCCGATCACACCCAGGGTCTCGCCGGGCAGCAGGTCGAAGGACACACCGTCCACGGCCCGCAGCGGCGGCTGGCCGCGGCCGCGGTCGAAGTGCACCGCCAGCGATTCGACGCGGACCAGCGGCGCTGTGGCGTGTGGGGTGGTGGCGAGGGCGGGCGTCATGCGGCCACGCCCCCCAGCGCCAGCTGGTCGATGCGCAGGCAGCGTGCGGCCGCACCCCGGCCGGTGGCCAGCAAGCTGACCGGCCCTTCGTGGCAGCGCGGCTGCACATGCACGCAGCGTGGCGCAAAGCGGCAGCCTTCGGGCATGGCGCCCGGCCGTGGCACCCGGCCGGCGATCGACAGCAGGCGGTGGCCCGCCTGACCGCTGCCTTGCTGGCGGCGCGGGATGGCCGCCAACAGGCCGGCGGTGTAGGGGTGCCGGGGCCGCAGCAGGGCGTCGTCCAGCGGCGCGTCCTCGACGATCTCGCCTGCGTACATGGTCAGCAGCCGGTTGCAGGCCGAGGCCACCGCGCCCAGGTCGTGCGAGATGAACAACAGGGCCATCCTGTGCTGCTCGCTCAGACGGCCCAGCAGTTCGATGATCTGGGCCTGGATGGTGACGTCCAGCGCGGTGGTGGCCTCGTCGGCGATCAGCACCTCGGGCTGGCAGATGGTGGCGATGGCGATCATCGCCCGCTGGCGCATGCCACCCGAGAGCTGGAACGGGTACTCGTCGTAGCGCTGGCGTGGCAGCGGGATGCCCACCGCGTCCAGCGCATCGATGCAGCGCTCCTTGGCCTCGCGCGGGCCCACGCGGTGGTGCGCGCGCAGCGTCTCGCTGAGCTGCCGGCCGATGGTGAACACCGGGTCGAGGGCACTCATCGGCTCCTGGAAGATCATCGACACCCGCCGGCCGCGGATGCGGTTCAGCGCGGCCTCGGGCAAGTTCAGGAGGTTGTCGCCGTGGAAGCGCACTTCGCCACCGGCCACCGTCAGGCCCGAAGGCAGCAGGCCCAGGACGGCCAGGCCGGTGGCGGTCTTGCCGCAACCGCTTTCGCCGACCACGCGCACCCGCTCGCCGGGCTGCAGGTCGAAGCTGACATCGCGTGTGACCTGCACCCCGCCGCGGGTGGCAATGGCCAGACCGCGCACCGACAACACCGGCGCACGCTCGGCGGGCTGGCACGGTGCGGCCTCGGTGACCTTGACTGCGTCCATCTCGTCTCCATCGGCAGCCATTCGTGGACGCTCGGTTATAGGAATACCTACACATCCAGCACACAAAATACGCCGCCGTCTTTTGATCCTACGCACGAGTAAGTTTGGACACAAGACTGGTATTGACCCGGGTGTCGGCGACTGGAGCGTGACTTGGCGGTCATCAAGTGATCGGCCGGCGGCAGGTACCGCTAGTGGCCACAGGCGAGCGTCGAGAGCCCTGGCGACGCGCTGGCCGGCGAGGCGCATCAGACGCACTGTCCCGGTCAGTGGAGGCAAGCCGCTTGCTGCTGATGTCGATCGCGGTGCGGTTGATGCCAAACACTTTCGCTGGACACACGCACCGTCCTTCCCGTGCGCCGGCATGCCGTCACCGCCCGATGACTCCGCCCAGATAGCCAGGCATGTATAAGCAAAGCGCCTGTTTGCTTAATGCTCAGCATTGAGCCTGTCAGGTGGCGCTGCTTTGCTTATACTTGCCTTGAGTGGGCAAGTGGTGGGGGTCATTTGAGGCCGAGTTCGACACTTCAGGATGGGACGGCCGGGCAGGGCGCCGATGCTGCGTCGATGGACCTTGACCAGCTGCGCATGCAGTGGCGCCTCCACCCCGAATCCGCTGTCATCGACTGGCTGAAGGCCAGGCCCGGTGCACCACTGCGCGCGCACTCGCTCACGCAGTACGCGACGATGCTGGCCGCGGCGCCTGACTGGTGGCGCGACGGCCTTGCCGAGCCTGCCGATCGCGAGACCCGCCGACGCGGACCCGCGCGCCCGAGATGGTCCGGTGCCGCATCGACACTGCTGGACGCAGACGACGCCGCGCTGCACGCGTTCTTGAACAGCCGCGGCCGCGGTACAGCCGCCGCTTCAGCTGGGACGCTGCGCCGGTACCTGGTGCTGTTCGATTCCCTGTTCGACCACCTGGTCGAACTCGGGCTGCGCACGGACAACCCCGCCAAGGAGATGCTGGCCAGGACGCCCGAGCTTCACAGCCCAGACCGCAGCGCGCCGACCTTTCTGCCGCGCGGCCGCGCCGATGCCTATCTACTGGCCGTCCGGGCCCAGCCGGCAACAACCTGGCGACAGCAGCGCGATCGGGCTCTGAGGCTGATCTTCCTGGCCACTGGCATCACGTTGGAGGAGGCGAGAACCCTGCGCGCGAACGACGTCTACCTCGGCGACCCCAGCTCCGAAGACTCCCGAGAGGATGCGCCGCGGCTGAACCTCGGCCAGCACGGCCGGGTCAAGGCCCGGGCGGTGCCCATGCCCGCCTGGTTTCTCAATGACATGCGGCAGTGGATGCAGGCGCGCAGCACGACCATGCTGGCGACGCTGTCCGCCGGCGACGCCCGCGTCGCAACCGCGCTGCGTGAGCAGCTGGCCACCGGCCCGGTCTTCATCTCCTCGCAGCTGGAGAAGGGCGCTCCGGCGGCCTTGAGCGACATCGAGATGTACGAGATCGTGCGGCCGATGCTGCGCGAAGCCGGCCACGATGGCGACCGCCTGGGGCCGCAGACGCTGCGCAACACCTTTGCAGTGCGCCAGCTCGACAACGGCGTGAAGGACGAGACGATCCGCCGTTGGATGGGCCTGCAGACCAACTTCACCATCGACGCACTGCGCCGGCAGCTGCCCCTGGCCGACGGCGAGAGGATCTACTGAGCGTCCGCCACACAGCGGCGCCAGTGCCGCAGCGCAGCCCGCACACCGGCGCACTGCCGAACCGCTGCGCGCCGCGAGCACCCAGATCATCGACAAGCGTACGCACAAGCTCTACAAGCTGGCCGATCTGTCGGTTTGCCAGCGCCGCAGCACGCAGCACGCAGCACCTGAAGCCAGAACGCGTGTCCTTGCACGAATGCCAGACCGTCAACGAGGTCTTGAGCATGGACTTCGTCAGTGACAGCCTGGCCGGAGGTCGGCGCCTCAAGTGGCTGGTCGTGACCGACGACTTCAGCCATGAATGCGTGGACACCGCGGTGGACCACGTGGCGCGGTGCACGGGCCATCAGCTGGCCGTGCGCACAGACCAGGGGCCGGAGTTCACCAGCCGGGCCGTCATGGCCTGGGTGCAGGCCAAGGGTGTGCGCCACATCCTCGACCAGCCGGGCAAGCCCATGCAGAATTTCTACATCGAGGGCTTCAACGGCAAGCTCCGCGAACCTGGTACGGGTTCTGGGGGCAAGTCAGTCGGGCAAAGTCGTTGCGGCAGTGGCAGGATCCTGCCTTGACATGCGATTCATTCACGCCGCCGACATCCACCTCGACAGCCCGCTGAAGGGGCTGGCCGCCTACCCGGACGCCCCCGCGCAGTTGCTGCGCACCGCCACCCGCGATGCCTTCGACCGGCTCGTGACCGAGGCCATCGGCGAGGCGGTGGACTTCATGGTCATCGCCGGTGACCTGTACGACGGCAACTGGCGTGACTTCAACACCGGCATCCACTTCGCCGGCCAGATGGGCCGGCTGCATGCCGCCGGCATACCCGTCTACCTGCTGCTCGGCAACCACGACGCCGAGAACGAGATGACGCGCCGGCTGGAGCTACCGCCCAACGTGCATCGCTTCCCGTCGAACCAGGCCGGCAGCTTCCGCCTGCCGCAGCTGAAGGTGGCGCTGCACGGGCGCAGCTTCAAGGAAGCGGCTACAACCGACAACCTGGCCGTGCACTACCCCGATCCAGTGCCCGGCTGGCTGAACATCGGCGTGCTGCACACCGCCCTCGAGGGCAACGCCGCGCATGCCAGCTATGCCCCTTGCTCGATCGCCGAGCTGCAGGCCCGCGGCTACCAGTACTGGGCGCTGGGTCATGTGCACGAGCCACGCACCTGGCGCCTGCCGGGAACCACTATCGCCTACCCCGGCAACTTGCAGGGCCGTCACATCCGCGAGCCCGGGCCACGCGGTGCGCTGATGGTGAGCGCGTCGGGCAGCGAGATCACCGCGGTGGAGCCACTGATCGTTGACGTGCTGCGTTGGCACCTGTTGTCGGTGGACGTGGCTTCTGCCGCCGACCTGCCCGCCGTCGTGCGTCACATCGGCCAGGCGATGGAGGCGCTGCTGCTGGACCAGGCCGATGCCGAGCGCCCCATCGCGCTGCGCATTCGCCTGCACGGTGCCAGCGCGGCGCATGGCCCGCTCTTCGGACTGGAGGCGCAGCTGCGTGCCGAGGTGCTGGCCCAGGTCGCCATGCTGGCGCCGGGTCGCCTGTGGGTGGAGAAGCTGCAGCTGCAGACCACGCCGGCCGCCGGCGAGCAGGCGCTGGCCACGCGATCGGATGCGGTGGCCGATCTGCACGCGCTGCTGGCCCAGGCCCCCGACGATGCCGCGCTGATGCAAGCCCTTCAGGACGAGCTGATGATGATGGTGGGCAAGCTGCCGATGGAGGTGCTGCAGGCCGTGCCGGTGCTGCAGGATGTGCGCGCCGGCCAGTTGCAAGGCCTGGTGCAGCAGGTGGCGCCGGCGCTGCTGTCACACTTGGCGAAGGCGGGCTGAGCATGCGTCTGCGCTACCTGGACCTGCTGCGCTACGGCCGCTTCACCGACCGGCGCATTGAGCTGCCGCCCGCCGTGCACGATTTCCACCTGATCGTCGGCCCCAACGAAGCTGGCAAGTCCACCACGCGCTCGGCCATCGGCGACCTGCTGTACGGCATCCCGGCCCGCACCAGCCTGGCCTTCCTGCACGCGATGCCCGATCTGCGCCTGGGTGCCGAGCTGGAGCCCAACCACCCAGGCGAGGGGAGTGTGCTGGCCATCCAGCGCGTCAAGGGCAACAAGCAGACGCTGCGCGATGCGGCGGACCAGCCTTTGCCCGACAACGCGCTGGCGGCTTGGCTGGGCAGCGCCGACCGCGGCTTTTTCGAGCAGATGTTCAGCCTGGACCATGAGCGCATGGTCAAGGGGGGTCGCGGCATCCTGTCGGCCTCGGACAACCTGGGCCAGATACTCTTTCAGTCGGCGGCCGGGATCGCCAGCCTGGGCGCGGTGCGCGATGACCTGCAGGCTCAGGCCGACAGGCTCTGGTCGGCCCGCCGTTCGAAAGACCGCGCCTATTACCAGGCGGCCGATGAACTGGAGGCCGCCACCGCCGCGCTAAAGCAGAGCACTGTCCGAACCAAGGACTGGACCGAAGCCCACGGCGCGCTCCGTGCCGCTGACGCCGCGCATGAGGGGCTGCGCCAGCAGCTGGCCGAGGTGCGCCAGCTTCGCGCGCGCCTTGAGCGCATCCGCCGCGTCGCACCGGCTCTGGCCAGCTTGGCCGCTCTGGCCGAGCAGCAGCAGGCGCTCGGCGACGCCGTGTTGCTACCCGAGGATGCTGCCAGCACCCTGGGGCAGGCCGAGCGCGCCCTGGGAACCGAGCAGGTGGCCATCGACCACCACGCTGGGCACCTGGCCAATGTGCAAGCGCAGATCGACACCGCGGAGCAGGCACTGGGCCAGGATGCCGCGCTGCTGGCAGCGGCCGAGGAGGTGACCGAGTTGGACGCCCAGCGCCTGCAGTACCGTGCCCACGCCGCCGAAATCACGCGGCGCCAGGCCGAGTGCGATGCGCTGCTGGCTACCGCACAGCACCGCGCGGCCCAACTGGGTTGGCCGGCGGACGACGAGGCCTCTCTGCGCGCCCGTCTGCCAGCCGAGCCTGTACGGCTCGCGCTGGCTCGTTTGACGCGCGAGGCCGCCACGGTGCAGCAGGCGTTGTACAGCGCCGAGCGCACGGTACGCCAGAAGCAGGCCGAGATCGATGCCACCGAAGCAGCGTTGGCCATGCTACCGGCCATCGCCCGCTCCGCCGAGCTCGAGGCTGCGCTGGCGCAGGCCCAGAAGCTGGGAGATACGCAGCAGCTGGGCCGCCAATTGCGGCAACAGGCCGGGCGCCTGGCCGACGCGCTGGAGCGCGCCCTGGCGGCGTTGGGCGCGTGGCGCGCGTCGGTGGGCACGTTGCAGGCAACGGCCTACCCCAGCGCCGCCACGCTGCAGGCCCTCGGCGCGGAGACCGCTGAGGATGTGGCACAGGCCCGTGCGCTGGATGAGCGCATCGCGCAGCTGCGGCAGCGCGTGGCGCTGGCCGCTTTGGACCGCCAGCAGTTCGAGGCGGGCCACGACACGGTGAGCCTTCAGACGGTCCAACAGGCGCGGCAGCAGCGTGACGAGGCGTGGCTGGCTATGCGGGCCGACCCCGCATCGCTGCCCGCCCAAGGCCTGCACTTTGAAGGTTTGTTGGGTCGGGCTGATGAGCTGGCCGACAGACGCCACGCCACCGCGCAGGACGCCAGCGAGCTGCAGGCTCGCACCGCCGAGGCTGAGCGTCTGGCGCTGGAGCTGGAGCAGGCGCTGAGTCAGCAAGCCGATCACCGGGCCCACATCGCTCAGCGCGACGCCGCGTGGGCAGACAAGGCCGCAGCCTGCGGCTTGGCCGGCATGCGCCTGGACGACGCCGCAGCCTGGCTACTCGACCGCAGCCATGCGCTGGAGGCCGCTGCACGCCTGGCCGATGCGCAGGCCGCGGCCACCAGCCACGCGCAGAGCGTGGCCGAGGCCTGCAAGCGCTTGGCGTCAGCGTGCGGGCCCGGCACTGGATCCAGCCAGGACACCCACCATGGCACCCTGGACGCGGAATCCGTTGCCGCCGCTGAAGCTGAACTGGACCGCCTGGTGCGTGAGGCCGACCGGCAAGCCCAGGCCGCCGCCAACGCTGCGGGCCGTCGGGAGGCCCTGCAGCACCAGCAGCAGGAGGCCCGACGTGCCCAGCGCCAGCTTCAGGAGGATGTGCAGGCCGCCTGCGCCGCACAAGCCCGCTGGCAGGCCCGGTGGCAGGCCGCAGCAGAACGGGCCGGCCAGGCTGCCGACGCCGATCCGTTGCAGGTCGAGCAGCAGCTGGCCCAGCTGCAAGAGTTGGCCGAGGCGCTGGCCGGCATCGCCCGCATTCGCAGCGAGCGCATCGACAAGATGCAGGCCGACCTCGACCGCCACGCCGCTGCAGCGCAGGACCTGGCCCGGCGCCTGGCACCGGATCTCGCCGGCCTGGCTGCTGCCTCCATCGCCCAGGCGCTGGCCGCCCGCTTGGCTGCTGCACGCCAGGCGCAGCAGGCCATACAGCAGTTGCAGGCTGAAGCCCAGCAGACGCGCCAGCAGCTGGAAGCGGCCACCCTGCGGCGTGACCAGGCCCGCGCTACCCTCGAGCCGCTGATGCAGCAGGCCGCTACCGACTCGCCCGAAGCGCTGCGTACGGCCATCGCCGGGTCCGACATGCGGCGCGGTCTGCAGCGAGCCACCGCAGCGGCTGAGCGAACGGCGGCCGAGGGCGGAGATGGCCTGGCGCTCGCACAGCTGCGGACCGAGTGCACACAGGAAGACCCGGCCCAACTGCCCGCCCGGCTGGCCGAGTTGTTGACCCGCGAAGACGAACTCGTGACCGCGCTGAGCACCGCCTCGGCGCAGCGTCAGTCGGCCTCAGCCGCCCTGCACGCTATCGCGGGCAGCGCGGATGCGGCCATGGCCGCATCGCGCCGCCAGCAGGCGCTGGCGGCCATGGCCGACGCCGTCGAGCGTTTTGTGCAGGTACACACCGCGGCCCGGCTGCTGCGTTGGTCCATCGAGCGATATCGCGAGGTCAAGCAAGGACCAATGCTGGCCGCGGCCAGTGCCGTGTTTGCGCAGCTCACGCTGGGGGCCTTCGAGCGCCTGGTGGTGGACTTCGAGCACGATCCTCCGCGGCTACAGGGGCGCCGCGCAGGCGATGGGCCAAGCGCCGGCTTGGTGGAAATCGAGGGCATGAGCGAGGGCACGCAAGACCAGCTCTTCCTGGCATTGCGCTTGGCCGCGCTCGACATGCACCTTGACCACGCTCCCGCGCTGCCCTTTATCGCCGACGATCTGTTCATCAACTACGACGACACCCGCTCGGTAGGTGGTCTGCGCGCCCTGGCCGCGCTGTCGCGCAAGACGCAGGTGCTGTTCCTGACGCACCACGAACACCTGTTGCCGCTCGTACAGGAAGTGATGGGAGAAGGGGTAAATGTGGTGAGGTTGTAAGGTGGCGGCGGCGGGCGAAGCGCAACTTCAGACTGAACTGAGTCACTCGACGTTGCTGTCCTGAACGTCAGCAATGTGCATCGGCGGCCATTCGATGGTTCGGAACCCGTACGACCGCTTCACCGCCAGAAGGTAACGTTGGCCAGCCCCGATACTCGGTGTCTGCCCCACCACGTTCCGCCGCTGTGTTTGTCCTTCGGTGTACTCAGAAACTGCTCGACAGGCTCAACGCGAAGTTCGATCCTGAGCCGGCGCGGTCGGACACTGTCCTCGGCGACTGGTACGCCAGTCTGGTCCGCGTTGGCAGGGTTCAGGTGGTGCTCGGTGTCAGCGATCGAAGTTTGCTGCCCGTAGTGGTGCCTGCGAAGGAGGGCCGTTCCCTCGTCCGGCGGCTCGGCGAAGCCTTGGAGCCGACGCTCACCGCCATCGGCGTCCCAGCAGACGATGTGATCGCAGAGCGAGGTGCGATGCAACGCTGGGCAGTTGGAAAGACAACCAACCGTCGCGTCCTGGGATCGCTCAACGACCTGGCGTTCCAGCTCGAAGTCGGGTTGCGTGACTTTCCCGACCGCACTCTGCTGGCGCAATCGCTCTGGCTGGCCAAGACGCCACTCAAGGTCATCGACTACGGTGCACCCGACCAAGCCACGCTCGCGGCATTCGCTGCTCGTAGGGCGGTTCAGGCTGCAAGCGTCCGATGACCGCTTCACTCTGAGGCCAGCGGCGGCCCGCGACCCGTTGCAGTCGTACGGCACTTGGTACCCGGACCCGAAAGCGGACGCCATATAGAGGCTCTCACCCGCGTCGAGGGTCTAGTCTCCTAACACATCGCCATGGACAACTGCGCCTGTGCGCGGCGGTCCGTTAGCGGCGCCACTTGGTTTGCAGCGGCGGCTTCGGCGCTGGCCCGGCTCTCGAATGCGCGTTCGCAGCGAGGCGCTCGCAGTACACGCTGGCCAGTTCGGCCTGATCGAGTGCGGCCAGCTCATCAATGTCCGAAGCTGCTGCAAGGAACTCAAGGAGCTTCGCCTTAGGTGTCTTGGTGTAGGTCTCCATGAAGAAGTCGTAGAGATCAAGTACCGTCTCACTGTGGCTGTTGCGCGAGACTTCCCCGAAGAAGGTCTCGGGGTGCCTCTTCCAAGCAGCGACTTCTGCGTCCGACAACGGCGCGCGAACGATGATCCCGCGGCCGTCATCAGTGTTGATGGCACAGAGGGCGACCTTCTCGTTCTCCATCACGGCCGCGGATGCGAGCACGCCCTCCACTTGAGTGCCGTCGGCGTCGGGAACCACATACCGGTTGCCGATAGTCAGGCGGTTCTGTTCAGAGTCAACGAAAGCCAGCTCGGGGTTCTCGCCACCGAAGGTCGCTGGGATGCTTGAGTGAGTACGGATCGACTTAAGCAACTCGTGCATTTCGATGTGGGCTTGCCGACCGATGATTGCCGCGCGCAAGGTTGGAAACTGGTGGTCGAGCTTGAATTCGTTGATGTGGAAACCGTCGCCTAGGGAAGGTCTGCTTTATTCGCCGGCAAAGGTGTAGATGCGCAGCCTGCGTCTGAAATCGCGGCTTTCCGGCTCTTTGGCAGCGCAAGCCGATCCGATTTGGGTCTGGACAGCCACTTGCTGC
>Ga0255210_1000190_pt1 | contig 27381 bp, 18 predicted proteins | sample Miss_Yuk_RepA_8d_FD_188422 | JGI IMG/M metagenome (GOLD analysis project Ga0255210, IMG submission 188422) | Freshwater microbial communities from Mississippi River, Louisiana, United States - Miss_Yuk_RepA_8d | ecosystem: Environmental > Aquatic > Freshwater > River | place: USA: Louisiana...
CAGATCCAGTCCCATGGCGCGCTTGTTGCGATTGACTCCGAGAAAATAAGCCGCGTCGCCCTCGTGGAAGGGGGGGCCCCACTCCCGTGTCTCGTCCCCCAGCGGCGGTTCGATCTTGAGCACCCTGGCGCCATGGTCGGCCAGCATCTGCGAACAGTAGGGCCCCCCCAGCACGCGGGAAAGGTCGACTACCCTGATGCCCTCGAGGGCACCGCCGGCCGCTGCTGCGCTCACCGGGCATGCTCCTGCCGCGCGGCCTGCAGCAGTGCAGGCAGAAAGAATTCCGCCACCAGCAGCGGTCGAGCATGCAGGTAGAACAGCGAACGGCGGCCCCAGATCTCGTCGTGCTGCGTCAGCTCCAGCTGGAAGCGCTGCATGCTGGGTTCACGGAAGAGGAACTCGCCCAGCGGTCGCTCGTCCAGTCGACGCAGACGCTGGAGCGGCCCCTGCATGCTGCTGAGGGGAATCAGGGAATGAGCGGCGACCCAGGGGGTGTCGCCGCATTGCAGCAGCACCTTGCGCGACCACATGCGCTGACGCGCGACGTGGGGCTGGAAGCACTGCAGCAGGGCGGGCGAGCATTGCTGGACCCAGCCTTCCTCCAGCACCCGTACCCGGAACTGCAAAGCCGCCAACCCCTTGAGACGGGCCGTCAGCGACCCAGGGTCAAGCAACCAGGTCTGCACGCAGGGCGTCGGCCGAGGCAACACCTGGGCGGCGGGTTTCCAAAGCAGCCCGGACGCGTCAAGACCAGGCCATGCAGGAGGAGGGATTGGGCTCAATTGCTCACCTGTGGCGGAAGGCTCTGCCAGAGCCCGGAAGAAGACAGAAGTGTGGGACGCATGTGGCAGAAACTCCTCGAATACTACCCCAGGCATCGCCGTCGGCATTATAGCCCCGCTTGCGGCAGCGACGGCAGCAACGAATGCCTGCGGGCGAAGCAGGGTGACGCGCGTGGCACCGGCAACTGTCAACAATCTGTCACTTGAGTGACGCTGAACTGCAACATTGTCGACCTAGGATCAACCCTGCCAATTATCTTCCACGCATCCGCTCGCCTCGAGCCAGGACAACAGGAGTCTTCATGAACTTCACACGCCAACCCCTCTCTACCGCCGTCAGCGCCGTTGTGCTCAGCCTTGCTGCGCTGTCCGCTCACGCCGCGGAACCAGCCCTGAGTGCAGCCACTGCCAGCGGTGCCGCGACCACGGCAACCTTCACCGGTGGTGCCACCATCAACAATGGTTCATCCTGGACAACCAGCGCCGCCAGCAGCGCAGCAGTGGACGTTGTCGGCACCATCAAGGTGGCGGCAACCGACGTCGGCAAGAAAGGCGCCTTGGTCGCCCTGGTCCAGATTCCCGGAATGGGCGTCTATCAGATGGTCTCCGGAGGCTTCTTCCTGCCCTGGAATGGTCAAGTCAGCGGTCTGCAGCCCTTTGCCGTGAAAACCCTTGCGGCGACCGAGCCAGTGACCGTTCTGAACGACCTGATCGGCGTGAACTCCGGCCTCGCGGGTCTGAGCTTCCAGGTATTCTTCGGCTACTACATCAACGGCGATGTCAACACCATCGCTTACACGGGAACTCCGATTAGTTTCTCGATAGCGGCCAAGCCCGCGGCGGGCTGCCCGACCAACACGACGCTGTCATCGACCGGCACCTTCGAGGGCAAGCCGATCTGCGTGCTTAGCGGTCGGATCACCAGCAACACCCACCTGAATGCCAACAATGTGTACCTGCTCAATGGTGCGGTGTTCATTGGCGGTGACAACACCAACTCCGCCACCCTGACCATCGACGCCGGCGTCAAAGTCATCAGCCCGGTCGGCTTGAATTTCCTGGTCATCGCACGCGGCTCAAGGATTCAGGCCCTGGGCAGCGAAGCTGCGCCGATTACCTTCACCTACGACGGCGAAGCCACTGCCACGGCCACCACGACTGGTCGCTGGGGTGGCATCATCATCAACGGCAATGCGCCGGTGAATGGCTGTGCGGTCGGCACGGCGCTGTGCGAACTGGAGGGCGAAGGTTCCACTGGCAAGTACGGCGGCAACAACCCGACGGACAACAGCGGCACACTGAACTACGTGATCGTCAAATACCCGGGTCAGAACATCACTGAAACCAACGAACTCAACGGCATCGCCTTCCAGGGCGTCGGCAGCGGCACCACGGTGGATTATGTGCAGGTGCACGGCAGCTCCGACGATGGCGTCGAATTCTTCGGCGGTACCGTGAACGCCAAGCACCTGGTGCTGACCAGCAACGAAGACGATTCCTTCGACTGGACCTTCGGCTACCAGGGCAAGGTGCAGCACGCGGTGATCAAGCAGCGCACCGGCTTCGGCGACCGCGGCATCGAGGCGGACAACAACGAGTTCAACTTCGACTCCACGCCCCGCTCCAAGCCGACATTGGTGAACTTCACGATGATCGGACGCGGCACCGGCGGCCGCGGCATGGAGCTGCGCCGTGGCACCGGCGCCAATATCCACAATAGCGTAGTGACCAATTTCGCCAGCTACTGCGTGGATGTGAACGATGCGGCCACCTTCACCAATGCCGGCACCTCGGCAACTGCCCTGACTGGCAATCTGACCATGACAGCGACGCGCCTTGACTGTGCCAACTCGTTTGCAACGTCCACGTCCGACCCCTGGTCGCTGGCAGACTGGTTCAATGGCCAGGCCCGCAACGGTATCGGCACCGCCGATCTGACTGGGTTTGTCAACGGCCCGCTGATCAATGCCGTGGTGGCCAGCACCTTCTCTGACAGTTTCTTCGACAGCGTCAGCCACATCGGCGCGGTCAAGGATCAAGCCAGCGACTGGACTGCCAAGTGGATCTTCCGCGACTGAGTGCAGCGCGCCATCGGTCAGGAACAGGGGCGCTCGCAGCGCCCCTTTTTCTTTCCGCTGAGAATTCTTGTTCCAGTTTTCTCTGACATATTTCTGTCATTCATCGCCTTGCAATATTTCTGTCACGTTACAGCACTAGACTGGCCCTGCAATCGAGACAACCACTCTGCTTACGGAACTTCTTATGATGATCAAGCGTGCTCTCCCTGCTGCCATCGCCATGGCGTTGAGCTCTCAGACGGTCCTGGCTCAGGACACTTCCACCGTCCAGACCGAGCGTCCCCAGATAGAGGAAATTTCAGTCGTCGGCCGCTTTGTGCCGGATGAGAAGCGCAGCACCTCCGCGCTGTCGAATGTCCTCAGCAACGAGGAATTCTCGCGCTCCGGCGACACCAATATTGCGGAAGGTCTGAAACGCGTGGCGGGGCTGAGTCTGGTGGGTGGCAAGTTCGTTTATGTCCGCGGTCTGGGCGAACGCTACTCGTCGGCGCTGCTCAATGGCTCCAGCATTCCCAGCCCGGAGCCCCTGAATCGAGTCGTGCCGCTGGATCTGTTTCCGAATGCCATCATGGACAGCGTGGTGGTGCAGAAAACCTACTCGGCGCAGTTCCCCAGCGAATTCGGCGGCGGCGTATTGCAGATGCGCACCAAGCGCAGCAGCGATGAATTCTTCTTCAATCTCGCCAGCTCCGTCGGCATGACCGAGCACACCGCGTTCTCCAAAGGTGTGCAGGCCGCCGGCGGCAGCCGCGACTGGCTGGGCTACGACGATGGCTCGCGCGAGATGCCGCAATTGCTGAGGAATGCCACGGCGGACGGTCAGCGCCTGCAGCGCCGCAGCCCCTATCTGAATACCGGTGGGGCGACACCGGCAGAACTTCAGGCGATCGGTCAAAGTCTGAGTCAGGACTATGCCCTCAGTGACAAGACACTGCCGGCAGATGCCGGCCTGACAGCAAGCCTTGGCAATTATCACGACCTCGGCAGCGCGCGCTTCAACTATCTGGCTGCGCTGGACTACAAGAACGGCTGGGACGCACACGAGATCGAGCGCAATTCCTACAAGGTGGGCGGTGTCGACGAACTGGTGCGCGAGAATGCCTTCACTTACTACGGCACTGAGAACAACATCGACATCAGCGGCATTCTTTCCACCGGGCTGGAACTGAACGAGAACCACAGCATCAGCGCCACCAATATCATGCTGCGCCAGTCTGACGACATCGCCGGCCAGGAAATCGGCTTCTTCGGTGACGAACGCATTGACAGCCGTTTTACTCAGATCGAATACATCCAGCGCGAACTTTACTCCAATCAATTGCAGGGCGATCACTACTTCCCGCAAGCCAATGAATTGAATGTGACCTGGCGCGTCAACAAGTCCACGGCCGACCGCATGGCGCCAGACACGCGCGAATACCGTTACGACCTGTTGGACGATCAGTATGTCTTCAATCTGCGCTCCGACGGCAATGTGCGCCGCTTCAGTGAGCTGCACGACGACAACACCGATTATGCTCTCGACACATCAATGGTGTTTTACGGTCCGCTGAGTTCCTCCATTGTGATGACAGCAGGCTACAACCAGCAGGACAGTGAGCGTGACTACGAGATTCGCCGCTTTGCCTTCGTCGAGCAAGGCGATGTGGTCAGCCGTGAAGGTTTCCTGCTGCAGCCACTGGAACAAATCCTGGCCGCCCAGAATATCGGCCCGTCGGAGTTTGAACTGACAGAAACCACACGTCCCACGGACACCTACGTCGCCACGCGCGCACTGGAATCCTGGTACCTGCAGGCCGATCTGAACTTCAATGATCGGATTCAGTTGCTGGCGGGCGTGCGCCAGGAAGACTACCGACAGAATGTCCGCACCTTTGATCTGTTCCGACCGGACAGCGCGATCGAGGCCACATTGACCTCTCGCGACCTGCTGCCTGGCATCACAGCCACCTACATCGCCGGCAATCACCAGTTCCGTTTCGGTTACAGCGAGACGAGCTCTCGACCCGATTTTCGCGAGCTCTCTCCGGCCACGTTCACCAACCCGCTGACAGGCTATGAAGTGGTGGGCAATCCGAATCTGCGCGTGGCCAGCATCAAGAACTACGACCTGCGCTGGGAGTGGTATTTCGCTGCGCTCGACAGTCTGTCCGTCGGCCTTTTCATGAAGGATTTCGACTCGCCCATCGAATCGGTGGTGCAGCCTGGCGCCAACAGCGCGCGCAGCTATGTGAATGCCGAATCGGCCGAAAACCAGGGCATCGAATTCGAGGCGCGCAAGCAGTTCGACTTCCTGGGCGAGCGCTGGGAAGACTTCTATGTCTCCGGCAATGTGTCCTACATCACCTCGGACGTGACCATCGGCGTGACCGAGCAGAACATCCTGACCAACAGCTCGCGTCCTCTGCAGGGGCAATCCGACTGGCTCTTCAATGGCCAGCTGGGCTATGACAGCTTCGACGGAATGACCGCCACTCTGCTCTACCATTACTTCGGCGAGCGCATCTACGAAGTGGGCATCCTGGGCGCGCCGGACCTGATCGAGGAGCCCCACGGCGAGCTGGATTTCGTGCTGAGCAAGGAGTTCCGCAACAACTGGAAACTCAACATCAAGGCACAGAACCTGCTGGATCGACGCAAGGAGATTACCCAGGGCGGCCTGGTGGCCACCGGTTACAGCGAGGGGCGCTCCGCCAGCTTGAAACTGGAGTACAGTTTCTAGCAAACCCAGACGCCGTGCGGCCCGCAGCCCATGCGTGTCACACGGCTGTCACACAAGATTGCTTCAATAATGTGCCACTAAAGTGACAAGCCAATTGACGAAACGGTAGCATGAGACCATGAGCGATCCGACCATTCTGATAGTCGACGACGAGCCCGCCATCCGCGACATGATCGGCATTACCCTCGATCTGGCGGGATTCAACAGTGTGTCCGCCGAAACCGCCCACGAGGCTCACGTGAGCATCGTGGATCGCCGCCCCGATCTGGTCCTCCTGGACTGGATGCTGCCCGGCGGCAGCGGCATCGAACTGGCGCGCCGTCTGAAGCGCGACGAACTCACCGCCTCGCTGCCCATCATCATGCTGACGGCCAAGACCAGCGAGGACAACAAGGTGCAGGGTCTGGACGTGGGCGTGGATGACTACGTCACCAAGCCCTTCTCTCCGCGCGAGCTGGTGGCCCGCATCAAGGCCGTGCTGCGTCGCACCACAGGCGCCCAGGTGGACAAGGCCATTCGCGTCTTCGACCTGCAGCTGGATCCGTCCAGTCACCGTGTCACCATCGAGGATCAGCCGGTGGACATCGGCCCGACCGAATTCAAACTGCTGCGCTTCTTCATGTCGCACCAGGAGAAGGTGTTCACCCGCGATCACATTCAGGATCAGGTCTGGGGCGGCAATGTCTACCTGGAAGAACGCACCATCGATGTGCACATCCGCCGCCTGCGCAAGGCGCTGAGTTCGGTGCCCAATACCAGCATCGACTATTCGCGTCTGGTGCAGACCGTACGCGGTGCCGGCTATCGCTTCTCGGTAAAGCCCGCCTGACGTTCCCTTGGCACGGCGCATTCGCTATAGTGAGCCGCAGCTTCCAAGACCTCCGGGAAAACCGCCTTGCTCCGCGAATGGCAGATTGAACTCAAACGGCTCCTGCTTGTTCTGTCAGGAGCCCTGCTCGTCGGGGCGCTCTTCGGCATGGTCGGTGGTGCCATCGCTCTCGCCCTTGTGGGCTACCTGGCACATTCCTTCCGACAGCTGTACATCTTTCAGCGCTGGCTGCGTGATATCGCCGTTGACAGCCGCCTTGAACCGCCGGAAAGCTCCGGTGTGTGGGGCGAGATCTTTGATGGCATCTACCGGCTGCAGCGCCGTGAACGCGAAGCCGCTGTTTATCTGAAGAACATCCTCGACAAGGCACAGGAATCCTCGGCAGCGCTGGAGCTGGCCGTGGTGATGATCAATGCCAAGGGCAATTTGTCGTGGTGGAACAAGGCGGCGGAAGTGTTGCTGGGCTTTCGTCAGGGCCAGGATCAGCAGCAGAGCGTGACTAACCTCTTGCGCGAACCCCGCTTCATCGACTACTTCGAAAGAAACAATTACGCCGACCCTCTGCGCATCCCGTCCCCCACCAACAAGAAACAGATGCTGGAATTCCAGATCACCGTCTTCGGCGAAGGAGAGCGACTGATGCTGGTGCGTGACGTGTCGCAGATGCACCGGCTCGAATCCATGCGTACCGATTTCGTGGGCAATGTTTCCCACGAGTTGCGCACGCCCATCACGGTCATCAACGGCTATCTGGAAACCCTGCTGGATCACCAGGATGCGGTGGCACCCCGCTGGATCAAACCACTGCAGCAGATGCACCAGCAGGCGCAGCGCATGGAGAACATCGTGCGAGACCTGCTGACCCTGACGCGACTCGAAACCAAGGCGCTGCCGCGCGTGCAGGACGAGATCCACCTGCCCTCCTTGCTGCGAGAGGTCAAGAACGAGGCCGAACTGGCCTACGGTGCTAAACACCACCGCTTCGAGCTGACCTGCGAGGGAGAGTACCGGCTGCGTGGCAGCATGAACGAGTTGTACAGCGCGGTGTCGAATCTGGTGTTCAACGCCGCGAAGTACACGCAGGAAGGCGGAGAAATTCACATTCGACTGAACAGGACGAACACCGGTCTGGCCATCGAGGTGCAGGACAACGGCGCGGGCATCGACGAGCACCACCTGCCACGGCTTACGGAACGCTTTTATCGGGTCGATGAAAGCCGGTCTGCCGATACGGGGGGGACGGGCCTGGGTCTGGCCATCGTCAAGCATGTGCTGGCACGCCACGGCGCCAACCTGCAGATTGCGAGCACGGTGGGCGTGGGCAGTTGCTTCGCCTGCCATTTCCCAGCCGAGCGAATCCTGGTCGATGCCGCCTCAGCCACCGCACAGAGCACGAGCGCCTGAGCAGCGCAAGCTCTCAGAAGCGCAGTTCCAGACCGATGCCCACCTGATCACTGCGCTGGGCGCGGTTGTCCGCCCGGGTCGCCGTCATGAACGTGAACCACTTGAAGTCGCTGCTGAGCACATAATCGACGCCCACCGAGGTTTGACGATTCCCGTCACGACGCTGTTCGGACGCGCCCGTCTGGGCCTTGTACACCAGCTTGCCGCGGGTCAGTGCCGCGCTGACGAACAAACCGTCTTCCCTGCCACGCGTGTTGGTGCTGTTCTCGGACAACTCGTAGAGCAAGCCCAGTTGCAAATCCCCTTCGCGGTACTGGGTGACAAATCGGAACACATCATTGTTGAGCACGTTGTTATCGACCGCGACACCGACATGCCAACTTTCATTGGCATAGGCCAGCGAGCTGGAGGTGCTCCTGGTGGCTCGATCGCGCAGGCTGTTTTGCCCGTCGATGATGGCACTGTAACTGAACGTGAGCCCGCCAAGGCTGGGGCTGACATAATTGACCGTATCGTTGGGACGGTTCTCTCCAACGACCAGTGTGCGCACATCGCCCAGCATATCGTTGAACAGGTCAATACGCAGCTGCAGGAGTTTCATCGGCGTGTCATTGCGTCCGGCAAACAGCGTGCCCCAGGGTGTGCGCACACCTCCCCAGGAATTGCGCTGGGTGAAGACACGACCGTTGAAATCCTGCTTGTTCGGATTGACCTGGTATTCGTACTGATAAATGAAGTCAATGCCATCGGACAGTGCGAACTCGCCTTCCAGGCCGATGCGCGAGGCGTGGCTCACGACGTCGGAATTCGAGCCTCGGTTGTCCGGCATGTTCAGCACGGGGGCGAGGTTGATGCGGCCGTAGAAGGACGGCAGAAGCGAGCTGTCCTGGGCCTGCACGCCGTGGGCAGGCAGCCAGAGGGCTGCCAGAAGAAGTGGAAGGCTGCGTTTGCGTGTCATGGGTACTCTCCGGTACGAAGTGGCCTCTGGCCGTCATTCAGATACTGGAGACTATATTACCAATATGTGACATCCGCATGACAATGTGACATTCACGTGAAATATTCGTGACAAATCACCTATGGCCTCAGTCGAGGCGCACGGTTTTCTCGAGACCGTCCAGGCCAAGATGACGCACGTCAGTGCCCTTGACCAGATAGATGACATGCTCGGCGATGTTCTTGGCGTGATCCCCCACGCGCTCCAGTGCGCGCAGCGCCCACACCACATTGAGCACACGCGTGATGCTGCGCGGGTCCTCGATCATGTAGGTGATCATCTCGCGCATCGCACTGCTGTATTCGAGATCCACGCTGACGTCCTCACGTGCCACCGCCAGTGCGGCATCGATGTCATAGCGTGCGAAAGCGTCCAGTGCCATCGACACCATGCGCCGCACATGCTCGCCAATATGGCGGATCTCGACATAGCCTTTGGACGATTCGCCCTGCTCCGTCAACTCGATGGCCAGACGTGCGATCTTGGCTGACTCGTCGCCGATGCGCTCCAGGTCGTTCACTGCCTTGATGATCGAGAGCACCAGGCGCAGATCGCTGGCGGCGGGCTGGCGGCGCGCAAGAATGCGATTACACTCTTCGTCGATCTGCATCTCCATGGCATTGATGGCGGCATCGTCCTCACGCACCAGGGCCCCCAGGCCGCTGTCTGCGGTGATGATGGCATCAATCGCATCACTGAGCTGTTTTTCCACCATACCGCCCATTTCCAGCAGATTGTTCTTGACCTCTTCGAGATCGGCATTGAACTGCTGAGAGATGTGATGGCTGTGAATTTTGGCATCTTTGTTCATGATTGACGTCCTTGCGCCTGCCTCAACCGTAGCGGCCGGTAATGTAGTCTTCGGTCTGCTTTTCGGCGGGATTCGTGAAAATGGTGTCGGTGCGGTCGAACTCGATCAGCTTGCCCATGTACATGAAGGCAGTGAAGTCAGATACGCGCGCCGCCTGCTGCATGTTGTGAGTCACGATGATGATGGTGTAGCGGTCCTTCAGATCGTTGATCAGCTCTTCGATCTTCAAGGTGGAAATCGGATCGAGCGCGGACGCCGGCTCATCAAGCAGCAGGACTTCCGGCTCTACCGCAATCGTACGCGCGATGACCAGACGCTGCTGCTGACCGCCGGAGAGACCGAGTGCGCTTTCGTGCAGACGATCCTTGACCTCGTCCCACAGCGCCGATGCCTTCAGGGATTTCTCGACGCTTTCATCAAGAATGCGCTTCTTGTTGATACCCTGAATGCGCAGACCATAGGCCACGTTCTCGTAGATGGACTTGGGGAATGGATTGGGCTTCTGGAACACCATGCCGACACGCCGACGCAGGTCGGCCACATCCACCGAACGATGGTAGATGTCCTCGCCGTCCAGCGCGATGCTGCCCTTGATCTGACAACCGTCCACGAGATCGTTCATGCGGTTGAAGCAGCGCAGCAGCGTGGACTTGCCACAGCCGGAGGGGCCGATGAAGGCGGTGACCCGCTGACTCGGAATGCTGAGATTGACCGAGCGCAGGGCCTGCGCCTGTCCGTAGAACAGATTCAGATCGGTGACGCGCAGGCAGCAGGGCAGCTCGTCCGCGCGCAGGCCAGCTTCGTGCCCGCCGATCTTGGACATGTCGATCTTCTTGAACTTCGACCGGCTGGCCGTCGTGTATTCGCTATTGGACTCGGTCATTGCGTCAGTTCCATGGCTTAGCTTCAGTGTAACAGCGCTTTACATATCGAGAGCTTTGTATTTCTCGCGCAGCCGATTGCGGATCGACACAGCGAGTTGGTTCAGCAGGGCGATCACCAGCACCAGCAGCAGCGCCGTGGCGAACACCAGAGGGCGCGCCGCCTCCACGTTCGGACTCTGGAAGCCGACGTCGTAGATGTGGAAGCCCAGATGCATGAATTTCTGGTCCAGGTGGAAGTACGGGTAGTTGCCATCCACGGGCAGCGCGGGCGCCAGTTTCACCACGCCCACCAGCATCAGAGGAGCCACTTCTCCCGCAGCCCGTGCCACAGCCAGGATCAGACCGGTCATCATCGCCGGACTCGCCATCGGCAGCACGACACGCCAGAGCGTTTCGAACTTGGTGGCGCCCAGCGCCAGACTGCCTTCGCGCAAACTGCGCGGAATGCGTGCCAGGCCCTCCTCGGTGGAAACAATCACCACTGGCACGGTCAGCAGTGCGAGAGTCAGCGAGGCCCATAGCAGGCCCGGCGTACCGAACGTGGGTGCCGGCAAAGCTTCCGGGTAGAACACCTGGTCCACTTCGGCGCCAAGGAAGTAGATGAAAAAGCCCAGGCCGAACACGCCATAAACGATGGACGGCACCCCGGCAAGATTGTTGACGGCAATGCGGATGATGCGAGTGACCACGCCCTGTCTGGCATACTCGCGCAGATAGACGGCAGCGATCACGCCGAAAGGCGTCACGAAGATGGACATCAACAACACCATCACCACGGTGCCGAAAATCGCCGGGAAAATCCCGCCTTCAGTGTTGGCTTCGCGCGGCTCGTCCGACAGGAACTCCCAGAGTTTGGACGTATAAGTGCCGAGCTTGTTGCCCAGATGCATGGCATTGGGCTGATAGGCGCGCACGATCTCGGACACGGCGATCTCGGTTTCCTCGCCATTCATCGCCAGCATCACCACGCTGTCGCGATCGCTCTGCTCATAGAGTGCGTTCAGGCGCATTTGCATTTCTTCGTACTGCGCATCCCATTGCGCACGCTCCGCCGCGATGGCGGCCAGTGCCACGGGCGTCGCCTCACCGCGCAGAGTCAAGCCGCGCTCCTGCAACCGCAGACGCTCGATGGCGTAGTTGACCTCGCCGATCTCATCCTTTTCCAGGCGGGCAATTTCATCGTGCAGGGCGAGCGCACGCGCAATGCGTGGCCGCAGGGCCTGCCAGGCGGCCGTGTCCAGCTCGTTGGCAGGATCGCTCGCGGCGACAGTGGCGCCCGCCTCGAGCACTTGCTTCACATAGCCGTAGAAATTGCCCCACTCGCGCCGCTCGAAGGTGGTCAGGTGCAGGGGATAACGGACATCGCGCAGGTAGTCCGACAGCAGCCAGGTGTAGTCGCTTTCGTTCAGATCACGGTTGCCGATCTTGACCAGTTCACGCTCGTGGTAGGGCTGGTTGGCATCCACAGGAATGCCAGAGGAGATGATGCGTTCGGCACTCACCACTTCGCTGTTGACGCGCTCGCCGATGATCTCGCGCAACACCGGCTCGCCTTCGCTGACAGGCTGGGAATACTGCGCCAGCATGATGTCCTTCGGCCAGAAATGGCCGAGACCGTTGTAAGCCAGCAGAAGCAGCAGACCCACCGTCATGATGATGCTGATGGCCACCGCCCCGGCGTTGACCCAGATCCACGGCGTGCCGCTGGCAAAGAATTTCTGCACATTGTTCTTCATAGATTGCTGTACTTGCGTCGCAGACGCTGCCTCACGATTTCAGCCAGAGTGTTGACGACAAACGTGAACATGAACAGCACCAGCGCCGCCAGGAACAAAATGCGGTAATGCGTGCTGTCCACCTCGGACTCGGGGACTTCCACGGCGATGTTCGCGGCCAGGGTACGCATGCCCTCGAAGATGTTGATGTCCATGATGGGGGTGTTGCCAGTGGCCATCAGCACGATCATGGTTTCGCCGACGGCACGGCCCATGCCGATCATCAGGGCCGAGAAGATTCCTGGACTGGCCGTGGCCAGCACGACGCGGCTGAGGGTCTGCCAGGGTGTCGCGCCCAGTGCCAGAGAACCATAGGTCAACTGCTTGGGCACCGTGAAGATGGCGTCTTCGGCGATGGAGAAAATGGTCGGGATCACGGCGAAGCCCATGGCCAGCCCCACCACCATGGCATTGCGCTGATCGTAGGGGATGCCCAGATCGTTGGTGATCCAGACGCGCATGTCGCCGCCGAAGAACATCTGTTCCATGGGCGAAGCCAGCAGGAACGCCAGCAGCACGCTGAGCAGGATCACGGGAATCAGCATGGCCGCTTCCCAGCCATCGGGCACACGGAAGCGCAGTTCCTCGGGCAGTCGCGTCCAGAGATACGAGGCCAGAAGTATTCCCACAGGCACCAGCACCAGCGTGCTGAAGATCCCGAGCAGATTGTTCTCCAGGAATGGCGCCAGCCAGAGGCCGGCCAGGAAGCCGAGCACCACGGTCGGCAGTGCTCCCATCAGTTCGATCAGCGGCTTGACGTTCTGACGCATGCGCGGCGCCATGAAATAGCCGGTGAAGATGGCGCCGCATACTGCCAGCGGAGCGGCCAGGATCATGCCGTAGAACGCCGCCTTGAGCGTGCCGAAGGCCAGCGGGGCCAGACTGTACTTGGGCTCGAAGTCATTGTTCGCGGCCGAGGACTGCCAGATGTGCTCGGGTTCCTGGTAGTTCTCGTACCAGACCTTGGACCAGAGGGCTTCCCACGAGACTTCCGGGTGATGATTGAGCACGTCGTACATGACATAACTGCCATCGCCCTGCTCGATCAGCAGGCCGTCGCCGCGTGCTGCCATGGCGATGGCGCGGGGTGCCCCGCTCGCCAGCTGTTCGTAGGCCACTTCGCGATGCGCGGTGGCGTTGTAGATGCCGATGTAGCCCGCGTCATTTGCCATGACGAAGTTCTTGCGGCGCTGTTCAGATGTCAGCGCCACAACCTCGCTGCGGGCGTCGAAGTCGCGCACCTTTTCCAGAGTGAAACCACTGTCGCGGCGCACCAGGAACCACTGGGCGATGGTGCCAGCGGAATCCCCTGCCAGCAGCGAGATGCCGCCCAGCAGAAAGGTCACTTGGGTGAGCCGGGCTGGCGCATCCACCAAAAGAAGCTCTTGCGTGATCGCCGGTGTGCCATTGCTGAACGCGGGCTGGATGTCCACCACACTGACACGGCCCGTGGCACCGACGGCGAACAGCCAGCGCCGGTTCACATCCAGGTGCAGTTGATCCACGCTGGGGACCAGCCCGTTCAGAGTCGCCAGTTCAGTTTCCCACTGGGCGCCACCGCCCCCGAAGGACGACAGCAGACTGGTTTCGCGTCGAGCCCGCAGCAGACTCACGTCACCGGCAGCGCTGCTGCCGGCGAGCATCAGTTCGTTGCGACTGGAACGCACGCTCAAGCGTGCAACCGCGGCACCACCGAACAATTCGAAGGGCTCTTCCCCAAACGGGTAGGAGATGGCGGGGCTGACCACGCGGGCATTGTCCGGACCAAAGCTCTCATCGTATCCGTACTGGGCCAGCAACACCTGGCCACCAGTCAAGCCCAGCGCAAAGATGCCGCTGACATCGGTGTCCAGCGCGAAGCTGCTGATACTCTGCCCTTGCGGCACAGGCAGGGCGAGACGCCCGATCTCGGCACCATCGTCGGTACTGAAGTAGACCATCTGCCCATCGCTGCCCAGGCGCATGCCCACTTCAAGGCGCTCTTCCAGCGCCAGATGCAGCACCTCGCTGGACTGGGGCACCTGCAACTCGAAGCGGCTGTGTTCTGCCATGTAGGCACCGCGGAACAGAGGCATCACTTCGTAAATCAGGTACAGGAAGATCGTGAGGATCGCGGCGATGACACCCAGACCGCCGATGGCGATCAGGACGGCAGCAAGCTTGTCCTTGAAGTGACGAAAACGTCGGCGTGAAACGACCGCGGCAGAAGCAGCGAATGCTGCTCCTGCCGCGGAGGATGAGGCCTGTGCAGGCGTGGAGATGGGCTCTTGATTCATGAGGAGCGAGTCTATTCGGCGAATATGACAATTTGATGACAGCGCACAAACGCGCCGAGACGGCGCCGCAGGCAGCGGCGCCGTTTATCCGCAATCAGAGTCCAAGCGCCTCGTAGGTTGCTTCCACCACGTTGGCCGGCAGCGGAATATAGCCATCCTTGAGCACGACTTCCTGTCCCGCCTTGGACAGCACCAGCTTGACGAATTCCTGCTCCAGCGGAGACAGCGGCTTGTTCGGCTCCTTGTTCACGTACACCAGCAGGAAGCGGGCAAGCGGGTAGTCCCCGGCAATGGCATTCTCGGGGGTAGCACCGAAGTACTCGTCGCCGGTTTCACGTGCCAGCGGCAAAGACTTCACGCTGGAGGTGGTGTAGCCCAGGCCAGAGTAGCCGATGCCGTTGATGGAGGTGCTGACGGACTGCACCACGGACGCCGAGCCCGGCTGCTCGTTCACGGAGTTCTTGAAATCACCGGTACACAGTGCCGTTTCCTTGAAGTAACCATAAGTACCAGACACGGAATTGCGACCGAACAGCTGCAGGTCGCGACGCTCCCAGGCTCCGCTCAGGCCAAGCTGACCCCAGTTCTCGATGACTTGATCATGCCCGCAACGCAGCGTGGAGGAGAAGATTGCATCCACCTCTGCCATGGTCAGCCCTTCGATGGGATTGTCCTTGTGCACGAACACCGCAAGCGCGTCGATGGCGACGGGAATGGCAGTGGGCTTGTAGCCGTATTTGTTTTCAAAGGCCTCGATTTCGTTGTCCTTCATCTCGCGACTCATCGGGCCCATATTGGCGGTGCCCTCGGTGAGCGCGGGCGGTGCGGTGGAGGAACCGGCGGCCTGGATCTGGATGTTCACGTTCGGGTAGAAGCGCTTGAACTCTTCGGCCCACAGCGTCATGAGATTGGCCAGCGTATCGGAGCCTACGCTGGAGAAATTGCCCGAGACGCCGCTGGCGCGCTCGTAGTCCGGCAAGCCGGGATCGACATCCGCGGCGAATGTCATGGTGCTGCACAGGGCGCTGAACAGCAGAGCCAGGGGCTTCATCGTGTGTTTGAGGGTCATCGTGTGTCTCCGGGTGAGGGCATCCAGCGGTCGTTGTGATGAGACTACTATAAGGCCCCTCTGTGACAGAAATATGACAGAACTGACACCTGAGCTCCGGGTGCGCAGTCATCCATCTGTCACTTTCTTCCCCAAGGTGCTCATGTAGAATGCCGACAACCCACTGCCGGAATAATGAGCAATCGCATGAGCACGAAAGTGACAGTAATCCACTCCGAGGACAATCACCAGGTCGCCAGCGACCTGCCGACAGCACCACTGGGTGACCACGAAGACGACCCCTTCCTGTCGGACACGATTGCCACGGTCGCGCCGTCACTCGCCCGCGCCGAGGAAGCCCCGCCGGTGGATCTGGACAACAGTGCGCTGTATCTTAATCGCGAGCTCAGCTATCTGCAGTTCAATCTGCGCGTGCTCGATCAGGCGCGCAATCCACGCCACCCGCTGCTCGAACGGCTGATGTTCCTGCTGATTTTCAGCTCCAACCTGGACGAGTTCTACGAGATTCGCATCTCGGGACTCAAGAAACAGCTGGAGTTCGGTCGCCAGCGGCCCGGCCCCGACGGCAAGTATCCCGACGAGGTGCTGCGCGAGATCAATCAGCAGGTGCGCGTGGCGCTGACCGAACAGTACCGCATCCTCAACGAGGAACTGTTCCCCTCACTGGCACAGCAGAACATCCGCTTCCTGTACCGCAACGAGTGGAACAGCGCGCTGACCCTGTGGGCACGTGACTATTTCCGTGACGAGGTACTGCCTGTCATCAGCCCGCTGGGACTGGATCCGGCCCACCCGTTCCCGCGTCTGGTGAACAAGAGCCTCAATTTCATCCTGTCCCTGGAGGGCAAGGATGCGTTCGGGCGCGACAGCGGCCTGGCCATCGTGCCGGCACCACGCTCCCTGCCGCGGCTGATCAAGGTGCCGCGCGAGATTGTGCCCGAGGGGGACAATTTCATCTTCCTGTCCTCCATCATCCATGCCCATGTGGAAGAGTTCTTCCCGGGGATGCGCGTCAAGGAATGCCACCAGTTCCGCGTGACGCGCAACTCCGACCTGGAAATGTCGAACGTGGAAGTCGAAGACGTGGCCAGCGCTCTGCAGGGCGAGCTGCATTCCCGACGCTTCGGCACGGCGGCCAAGCTGGAAGTGGGCGCCGCCTGTCCGCCCGAGCTGACCGACTTCCTGCTGCAACGCTTCAATCTGACGGAAGATGCCCTGTTTCGTCTGGACGGTCCGGTAAACCTGCAGCGACTGATGACGCTGACCAGCATGGTGAACCGGCCGGACCTGTGCTATCCGCCTTTCACACCGGGCACGCCGCTGGCGCTGGAGGAAGGCGCTTCCATGTTCAACGCGGTAACCAAGGAAGATCTCCTGCTCCTACACCCATTTCAGTCCTTCCTGCCGATCATCGACTGGGTACGCCAGGCGGCAAAGGACCCGGCGGTGCTCTCGATCAAGCAGACACTGTATCGCACCAACGAATCCTCCGAACTGGTGGAAGCGCTCTCCGAGGCAGCCCGCAACGGCAAGGAGGTGACCGTGGTCATCGAACTGCGCGCCCGCTTCGATGAACAGGAGAACCTGCAGTTCGCGAGCAAGCTGCAGGAAGCCGGGGCTGTCGTGGTGTACGGCGTCATGGGTTACAAGACCCACGCCAAGATGCTGCTGATCGTGCGGCGCGAAGGCGGCAAACTGAAGCGCTATGCGCACCTGGGCACGGGCAACTATCACCGCAAGACCTCGCTGGTCTACACCGACTACGGCCTGATGACCTGCGACGAGACCCTGTGCGCCGACGTCCACAAGGTGTTCCAGCAGATCACGGGCATGGGCAAGCGCATCATGCCGGACCTGATCATCCACGCGCCGTTCCGCCTGAAGAAATCGCTGATCCGCTTGATCCAGCAGGAAAAGAATGCCGCGCTGGAAGGACGCCCCGCGCGCATCATCGCCAAGATGAATGCTCTGACGGACCCTGACGTGATCCGCGAGCTCTACCATGCCTCGCGCAACGGCGTGAAGATCGACCTCATCGTGCGCGGTATCTGCTGTCTGCGGCCGGGCATTCCGGGCATTTCGGAGAACATCCGCGTGGTGTCCATCATCGGCCGCTTCCTGGAACACTCCCGGGTGTTCTATTTCGCCAACAATCTGCACCCGCTCTATTGCTCCAGTGCCGACTGGATGGAGCGCAATCTCATGCACCGCATCGAGGTAGCCTTCCCGATCGTGCGCAAGAAATGGATCACCAGGATTCTGGAAGAGCTGGAGATGTACCTGAACGATCGCTGCCAGAGCTGGGAGTTGCAGCCCGACGGCAGCTATTTGCGGCTGGCGCCTGAGGAATGTGACAAGCGTGAGCCTGTGCAGACCTTGTTGCTGCAGCAACTGGCCACGGTGCGTTACAGCGCAGTCTGAGTCACCTGCGGCATCGCCTGCCGGTCGAGCCGTGAGGTATCGGGACCGTTCTGCATCATGAAATGCAGCATGCCTTCACGCAGGGCAGTGGGACTGAATTGCATCGATTCGATCTCGAAGGCGTCCATCATGCCTGCCAACACCGCCCAGCCCGGCAGCAGCAGATCCTTGCGTCGTTCTTTCAGCCCTGGCAGCAGCGCCGACGTATCGGCCGCACAGGCCAGCAAATCACCTCGCAATGCCTGGAGTGATTGCCGGCTGATCTGCCCTTCGGGAAGACCGCGCATCTGCAGAATTGCCGCGAGCATCTTGGCCGTGCCGGAGGAAGCGTAAGCTGCCTCCCAGGGGTGCAACAGACTCTCCGCGCGAAGGCCCTCGAATACTTTGCGCGCCTCCGCCACCGCGTCATCCAGAACTTGACTCAGTAGCGAAGGCTTGCCTGCCAGCGGGGTGAAGAAGCGATCGCGCCAGCTGACACAGCCAATCGGCAAGCTTCCGGTCACCAGTCGCGCGCCCTGACGACCAATGATCACCTCGGTGCTGCCACCGCCGATGTCGGCGACCAGACGCACTTCATCGGTCTGCGGCAGCCCGGACATGACCCCCAGATAGACCAGCACCGCTTCCTGCAGTCCCGAAATCACGGACACTTCAAGCCCCAGCTCTCGCGCAGCCGCCAGGAACTGCGGGGCATTGCGCGCGAGGCGCAGGGCATTGGTGCCCAGCGCCCAGTATTGACGGAGGGGATAACGGGACATGACATCGACGAATTCACGCAGGGAGTCGATGCCGCGCCCAAAGGCTGCAGGCGAGATTTCGCCGCTCAAGGTGACGCCCTCCCCCAGCTGCACGATATGACTGAAGCGCTCGACGATTTCGCTCCTGCCGTCGTGCCAGCGAGCAATCAGCAGGTGGAAACTGTTGGAGCCCAGGTCGACGCAGGCGTACATGACAGAGAAAGATTCCTGTGCGGGGAGCGAAGGCGATGCGCCACCCTACCCTCACTATGTGGCAATGATGTGACACTGAGATCCGCAGCGGCTCAAATCATGGACTGCTGGTAATTCTCGATGCCGATCCTGTCGATCAGGTGGAGCTGTGTCTCCAGCCAGTCGACATGTTCTTCTTCACTGCGCAGAATAGCCGCCAGCAAGTCCCGACTGACGTAATCATGCACGGATTCGGCATAAGCAATGCCTTCCTTGAGGGTCGGCAGAGCCAGCATCTCCAGTTGCAGATCGCACTCCAGCATCTCGCGCGTATGCTCCCCTATCAGCAGCTTCCCAAGATTCTGCAGATTGGGAAGCCCTTCCAGAAACAGGATTCGGCCGATCAATGCGTCGGCGTGCTTCATCTCGTCGATGGACTCTTCGTACTCCTTGCTGGCCAGCTTGCCGAGCCCCCATTCCCTAAACATGCGGGAATGCAGAAAGTACTGATTGATGGCAATCAATTCATTGCCCAGGGCTTTGTTGAGATGCTTGATGACAGTGGCGTCGGCTTTCATGGCTGTTTCCTCTGGCGTGAAATTCAGCGCACAGGGTCGTCGCTAAGCGCCGATCTGTCAAGGATGGGAAATTGTAAGATACTGATATTAATTGGAAACAGACGCACTTGCTGGTCGTGCAACGCCTGCCGGGGATGGCTCAATGCACCGCGGCGTTGAGGAAGGTCGCAGTGCCCTTGAACTCGCTGATGATGCGCAAGGCGTGACGGCCGCATTTGCCGCACTCGGAGGCAACGCCCAGCTTCTCACGGATATCCGCCATGCGACGGGACCCGTCGCTACAGAATTCGCGGATCTGGCTGTCGGTGATTTGGCGGCAGATACAGACGTACATGATGGCTCCTCCGTGGCTCACAATCTTAAAGCTTAATGAGAATGATTGTCAAAAAGTTTAACATCCGCCAGCCCAACGGAAAAGGACTCTCTTCGTGCTACCATGCCGCCAGATTTTCGCGCCCCAGTGACTGTCCGGCATGAATCACCAACTCCCAGAGCACACTCGCCCCCTCCTCTCGCAGCACCCGGGCAGACTGCTGCTGTCCGGCATGCTGGTAGTACTCGCGCTGAAGCTTGTGCTGGCCTGGCACCTCGACCTCTACAGCGATGAGATCTTCTACTGGCAGGCCTCGACGCAGCCGGCACTTGCCTATAGCGACCTGCCCTTCATGTCAGCATTGCTGGCGGGACTGGGCACGGCACTTGTGGGGGACTCGGCCTTTGGAGTGAGAGCTCTGTTCCTGTGCTTGGGCAGCAGCATTCCTCTGCTGGTGTACTGGCTTGCCAGTCCTCTGGTGTCAAGACAGCAGTCCCTGGAAGCAGCAACTCTGGCATTGTGCCTGCCTCTGTGCGCGTTCCTCGGACTTCTGGCCGTGCCGGATGTGCCACTGCTTTTCTTTGGACTGCTGCTGACGGGATGTCTTGAGCGTGCCACCCGCCTGGGAACACTGGCCTGGTGGATCAGTGCGGGCATCGCGGCAGCACTTGGCGTCAGTACTCATTACCGGTTTGCTCCAGTGCTTCTTGCGGCCCTGCTCTTCATGCTGGTGTTCAAGGACATGCACAGATTCTGGAAACACCCTGGCCTGTGGCTCGCCGTCAGCATTCTGGCGCTGGGGCTGTATCCGATCCTCGCCTTCAATCTCGGTAATCAGTTGAGCGGCGTCGACTATCACCTGCTCGAACGCCACCCGTGGGAATTCCAGGCAGAGGGACTGCTGCACATCTTCAAACAGGCGGGGCTGGTCACTCCACTGCTCTACATCGCCATGATCGCCACGCTGGTGCAACTGCTTCGCGCTGCAAGAGCGGGCGATCATCGACGGGGCCTGTTCGGGATGCTTGCGCTCGTCAATCTGGGACTGTATCTCGTGCTTGCTCCCTGGTCTGACAACACGCGGACTTCAATCCATTGGCCCCTGTCAGGTTATCTGCCCATGCTGGTATTCCTGCCGCAGACACTTCGACAATTGCACGCCTGGCTGGCTGTACGCCATGGCTGTGTCGTCGCAGGACGCCTCTTGAAGTCGACCCTGGGCATGGGCTTTGCTGGAACACTGGTGGCACTGCTGGGCATGGGAACGCAAACCCTGCAGGACACGCTGCGCCCTTTCGTCGGCGATGGGGTGCTGTCGAACAAAATGGCCGGCTGGCGACCCTTTGTCGCCTACACCCATCAGGTTCTGCAGGCGGAGCATTTGCGTCCTGATGATCTGCTGGTCACCGACAATTATTACACCGGCGCGCAGCTGGCTCTTGCCCTGGGTGACACTCACCCCGTGTTCAATATCGATATGGACAAATCCATCCGCGACGGCCGTGCGGTGCAGTACGAGATATGGCGCAGCAATCTGAGCGGCCTGCGGGACAATATCGGACGCAGCGCCCTCTTCATTACCGAGGACAGCACCTTGACCGTTCCTGACAAGCTCGCCGTGCTGGAACGAGCCTGCGCTGAGTTCCAGCACCTGGAGTTCCTGAGCCAGTTGTCCCTTTTTGGCGGCGAAAAGCGCTTCAGCTACTATCGCGCGGAAAATGTCGGCGCGAGTCCGACGGGCACTTGCCCGCAGCCCTCGCTGGGCTGGGTCGATGTGCCGTCGGACGAGGCTCGGCTGTCGGGATATTTCACTGTCGCGGGCTGGGTCATCAACGAGGGGCTGGGCGTCGATAGCGTCGAGGTGCAACTGAACGGCGTGACGGTAGGCTTGGCGCAATACGGACAGCCGCGCCCGGATGTGGTGGCGGCCATGGCTGCGGAAGACGATCCTAACGCACCCCTGCTCGGTTATACGCTGGCGCTTGACACACAGACACTGCCCTCAGGCCGTGCGCGCCTGCGCATCAAGACCACGGGAATCTCCGGGGAGGTTCAATACTTTGGCGACAGAACGGTGTTTGTGGAGTGAGGCGGGCGGTACCGCTCAGTAGGGATTGAGCACTTCCACGGCGATGCGCCACTCACCTTCGGGCGTGAAGCGCCAGTAACGCAGATAATTCGTGTTGAACTCGGAACCCTGGGCGCTCATGGTACCGAAGGTGTAGCCCACGTCACCGGACTCTGACAGGAAGTAGCCACCTGGCTGATGCTGAATCGCCGACATTTCAAGACTGGCATCCAGATAGGCTCCATAAACCTGGGCGCCGGCCTCGTTGCCAATGCCCGGCGCCATGCCTGGCACATAGACACGCTGGTTCTCCAAGCCGTAACGCAACATCGCACGCATGCCACCGCGGAAGTTGATGGAACTGATGAATCGTTCATCGGCTTCCACCAGCGAATTCAGACTGTTGTGATCCACGTCGGCTGTCACTGCCTCATCGAGGGACTTCATGGTCTCGTCGATATCAGGAGTGACATCAAGACTGAGGACACCGGGGACACGAACTGTCATGTCTGCTGCCATGCGCCACTGCCCATCGAACTTGCGCCAGATGGTGACAAAGTGACCGTAGGTCCTGCGCGCGTCACTGCCAGTGCCATTGGTGAATCGGTAGGGGCCACTGGTCAGTCCCAGATCACCGGCACGGGAGAAATCGATGTAATTGGCCTTGGATTCAAGCGTGGTTTCACCGCGCTGCGCGGGTCCGGCCTGTTCGTAGAGATTGCGCGCATCGACGGGGCCACGTCGAAAAATGACGGCACCCTCGCTGAATGAATTGAGAAACGCCTGGTTGAAACCCAGAGTGCGTGAGCTTTCGGCCAGCCTGACATCAGCTTCCCGCAGACTTTCCCAGATCGGAGTGCGTTCGTCTGCCTGCGCAAACAAGGTATTCGGGACGAGCCATGGGAAGAGGGCCAGCAGCGCAATATGGGACGATTTCATGGAAACACCATTTTATATCGTTCTGTGACTGCCTTAGTGAGGGGCCAATTGTCGCCGATTCCACAGACAAGGTATAGCGGCATGTTTCGAGGGTGGCTTCGTGCTTCTAAAGGAACTCACGCCGTCCACGAGCTCCGACAGCAAAATGGAAGCGCATTCATCCCGGTATCGAACAGCACGCCTAAATTCCAGCTCCGGTGGCCGATATAACCGGATTTTTTGCTTTCTCCGGCGCGCCATTTTTTACTACACCAGACACTCGCTTCTTTCTGATATTGAACAATGCGAGAGTGTTGTTCAAGAAATTGCTGGCCAGTCTGAGCAAAATCGACGGCGTCATGCTTGCACGAGGCCAGCCTGATATCGACAAGACCATCCTGTGGCGCAGGTTGTTGAATGCCCCATACTGTCTGCGCTCACGCTACCGTGTCATCCACCTTGCGCGCCCTCGTCCGAGCGAAAGGAACTTCTTCAGCGCACTGAGTCCGGCACCCGGACTCGATGAATCTACCCTTGGCATTCTGGAGAAAGGTTTCAAGAAGCCATTGCGGAACCATGCCCAGACGGGCTGCTCATTGTCCTCATCATTGATGAAGTGCCCAGGATGCCCGATGTGGCTCTGATCGGCCTGCGCCGGGTGGCGGATCGCGAGGCAGCCTTGGGCCAATTCCTGCCAGTCGTACTGTTTGCTCAGCCGACACAATAGAAGAATCTTCGCGACACCGAGGCCGTCAGCGAGGTCAATCGGCGCCTGGTGGCCGAGGAAGATGCTGAGAAGCCGCAAAGAAAGCAAGGCAGGCAACGGCGCGCACAGAATTAGCAACGAAGGCTGAGCCCCTCCAAGAGTTGGACTGAATCGGGCGACTGGCCCGCCGCAGACTCATATCCGACCCATATCCCTGCGGATTGTCAGCCTGCTTGCGTCGGCTATAATCGGGGCCAGTTTTACACGCCATTCGGACCCGCCACATGCAGAACAGAATCTGGATCAAGCTTCATGAAGAAGCCACTCGACTGGTAGAGACTGAGCCTTTGCTTGCCAGCTACGTCTACGCCTGCATATTGAATCACAACAGTCTGGGGGCATCACTGAGTTACCTGCTGGCCAACAAGCTGGCCGATGCGGTGATGCCCGCCATGGCAGTGCGTGAACTGTTCGAGGCGGCCTATGCGCAGGCACCCGACATGATCGTCAATGCTGTCCATGACATGCAGGCAGTCTACGATCGCGATGCCGCTACCAATTCATACCTGCCCATCCTGCTGTTTCTCAAAGGCTATCAGTCAATACAGGTGCATCGGCTCGCGCACTTTCTCTGGCAAAACAAACGCAGAGAACTGGCGCTTTTTATGCAAAGTCGAAACTCGGAAGTGTTTGGCGTTGACATCCATCCCGCTTGCGTCATGGGCAAGGGCATCATGTTCGACCATGCAACAGGGATTGTCATAGGCGAGACGACGGTCATCGAGGACGATGTCTCCATTATGCAGTCAGTCACGCTGGGCGGTACCGGCAACGAAACGGGCGATCGCCATCCCAAGATTCGCTCGGGCGTGCTGATCTCCACTGGCGCCAAAGTGCTGGGGAACTTAGAGGTGGGCACAGGAGCCAAGGTTGGCGCCGGCAGTGTGGTGCTGGAGGATGTTCCTCCTCACACCACGGTGGTCGGCGTGCCGGCGCGCAAGGTGGGCAAACCATGCACGGATCTTCCTTCGCGCACCATGGATCAGAATGTGCTTAATGACGACTCCACCTTGAACCATTAGTTCATGATGTAAGACTGCGCTCATGTGAATTGGCTATACTCTTTAAACTACATTGCGTGAACGGCGGGCAGACACGGGTGGAAATATCGTTCATCTTAAACCTCAGCAATCACACCAGCCCGACGCCGACTCCTCCGAACTGCGATGGCGCTTCTTCGATATTCTGCGAACAAGTCCATCGCGCGCCCATTTCCAACCCCTTGTCGAGTTACGGAAACAGACCATGTTTGGCTACAAGTCGTTTATAAGACGTCCATCAGACAGTACCTTGCACAGCCCTGTCATGCTGTTCGACCTGGCGCCTCGATAGGAACGATTGACCGAACTCGACGTGTCGTGTCGCAAGGCACTCTTTCATGATCGGCGGCTCTTGGGCAGGCCACTCCTGAATGCCACCCCGCAGGGCCTCATAGAGCCGCAGTATCGTTCAGGACTGACCTCAGAGAATCTGCAAAGGCGCGGTTTGACGCCTTCGATGTCGTCATCGAGATCTCTCAACGGGCGCCTCTGACAGACCTTGCCTTCGTGGACGACGCCCTGTCGCGCTGTCGTGCCATGGGCTTTGGAATCGCGATTGAAGGCCCTGCCGCAGGCTGCTCTGGCTTGCGACGCTGATCCAAGGTGCGCCCCGAATGTGTGAAGATCGATTGTCAAGGGTATCGAAAGCCACCAAGAAAGCGCCACATCCACTGACATGGACACTGCCTATGCTCAGGGGTACTAATTGACTTCTCCGCCCTACACGCTTTGCAGGCACGTTCAAGGCGCACTAAGCAGATTCTAGTTCAGAGCCTGCTCTGGCAAAGCAGGGAGACATCACAAACCTTCTGGACAAAGTTCCTCGCCCGTATCATGACAACACGCAGAAACCCGTCGGATTGATCCGGCGCAGCAGTCTCTAGGCGACCTTCTCTTCCCAGCATGGCCGAGCGCTGCATGGCGCAAAGACTGTCCTCCTCGTCGAGGAGGGTTGCTACGCCGGACTGCGCAAGGCGCCCGGGCCGAAGACGATCATCGATTGGCAGATGGGTATCGGGCGATAAGCCATCACCCTTTCCCTTTTGCCGGGAAAGTAACTCATTTTTTGAATATATGATGAAGTTGATCGCGTAAATCGTGCGAGACCCTGTCGATTCGCGAATCGATTTTGTCGCACACTTAGGAGGCAATGACTAGATCTTTGCGTTCTCGAACAGCGACTGGTTGCAGCGCTTCAAGCATTTTCGGACTGGGTTTGAACTGCAGACCGCCGGTCTTGGCAAACCGGAGGAGATCCTGCAAAGCGGCATTCCAAGCCCAGGACTTTATGGCGAAGAAAGATTCCTTACCAAGATTACATTATCGATGGGCGTGGTGATTCCGAATGAACGCATCAAAATGGCTCTCGATGATATTGACCCCATGGCAAGTCAGGCAAAGCACCACGCCAAGATGATGAAAGACATCTGTCTGTTCCTCGCACGCTGCGCGACTTTCTGAACCGAAACTCTGCCAAGGCGAAAGTCTCAGAGATATCTCTCTGCATAAGCCGCAAGGGCTGATCGTGGAATTCCCTGCAACTGCAGACTGCCGCCATGTTCGAAATTCTTGAACCTCTCAGTCAAGTATGTCAATCCTGAGCTAGTGGGACTCAGGTATGGCGTATCGATCTGTGCAAGATTTCCAAGGCAGATAACCTTCGAGCCATTTCCAGCGCGCGTCACAATAGTCTTGATCTGATGTGGCGTAAGGTTCTGCGATTCGTCGATCAGGATAAGACTGTGCTGAAAACTTCGGCCGCGAATGTAGTTCAGAGACTTGAAAAGCAAGGGAACGCGCGCTAGCACATATTCGATGCTGCTGGCGCTGTTTTCGTCATCCCAGTGCAATGCTTCAAGGTTGTCAGTAATCGCACCGAGCCAGGGCTCCATCTTCTCCTCTTCTGTGCCGGGGAGAAAGCCAATGTCCTCATCAAGACCCTGAGTGCTTCTCGTGGCTATGATGCGGCGATAAAGCTTCTGGGGGACAGTCATCTCAATGGCTGCAGCGAGGGCTAGAATGGTCTTTCCAGAACCAGCCGCCCCAGTCAGATTGACGATATGGATGTCGGGATCCAGAAGAAGATTCAGCGCCATGGCCTGGAACGCGTCGCGAGGTTTCAACCCCCAGGTTTCGCGCTGCAGCATCTTGTCAAGGTCCAGATGGCGAAGGACCACTTCTTGCTTGCCAACCTTCAATACCCGCGCCAGAAATCCAGTATTGTCGTACAAGAATTGATTGGGGAATACGTTATGCGCAATCACCTCTCGGGCGACATGATATAGAGTTCCGCCACTTGCATGATCAGTACGTACATCCTCCACCACATCCCAGAAGCTGTGCTTGAACTCAATGTAGCCCTTGTTCAGCTGGGTGATGTCGCCGAGCAGCTGATCGCTGTGATAGTCCTCGGACTCTATGCCAATACCACGAGCCTTAAGGCGCATGTTGATATCCTTGGTGACCAGCACCACTCGTCGCCCGGGATGGCGCTGCTTCAGGCTGGCGACCGCATTGAGAATCTTGTTGTCATTGAGATGGAAAGGCAGCAGCACGACGTTTGCTGGGGTTTCAGACATCAGTATCGAGAGGCTGCCAACTGGCCTTGCCCTCTTGCCTCGCTCAATTGGCACACCTTGTTCCACCAGCTCCGGGGAGGCTCGTCCAATCACACTGTCAATTTCACGGATCGCCTGCCTGCAGTCGGCTGCCATGGCAAGA
>Ga0255210_1000196_pt1 | contig 26531 bp, 21 predicted proteins | sample Miss_Yuk_RepA_8d_FD_188422 | JGI IMG/M metagenome (GOLD analysis project Ga0255210, IMG submission 188422) | Freshwater microbial communities from Mississippi River, Louisiana, United States - Miss_Yuk_RepA_8d | ecosystem: Environmental > Aquatic > Freshwater > River | place: USA: Louisiana...
TTATTATTATTCAGTGGTACCACTTGTTGTATTATTTTACCACCCTTCGGTTTTCGACCACGTTTTTTACCTCCTGGTTTCTGTTCTTCCTGAGTTGAAATAATTACATTAGCGTCATTATCATTATCATTAGTATCGTTTTTATTGATATCATTATTTTCATCATTTTTAGTTTCTTGAATAGAAAAAATAATATTATTATCACTACATTGATTCTCATGATTTTCAGGAATCGAACTCTTCTCTTCTAATACTTTAGCAGCAGTGGCATTTTTGGGTTTTCTTCCTCTTTTTTGTTTTGTTTCAGCAACAGCAGTTACAACATTATTTACCATAATAAATTATAATTAATAAAGAGAGACAAATTTAAATGGTTTTAAAATATATATTAACTACATACTACTTTTTCATAGAACGTTTGAAGATGTGTAACATTTACGACACACAGGAATATAATTGTCCGAACCAACAACCGTTTGTGCGGTTTCATTTGTTAAACGCATCGAGAATATGCCAGGTGTACCATTTTTACATTGAGAACATAATGATGTTAACTTTGTCACTTTGTCACATAATGGAATCAAATCTAAAATTTGACCAAATTTCTTTCGTTCAAAGTCTCCATCTAATCCACAAATATATATTTTTTTATTACATCTTAACATATCTACCACTACATCATATAAGTCTGGGAAGAATTGTCCTTCATTTATCAAAATAACTTCCGAATCTCTTACGGCGCCGTGGGCCCATAAATCCTTCTTTTCACCTGATTTTTTATATCCATTATCTGTCCAAATATCATTAAGTTCACACGCTTGTAAACATGGTGCCATTACTTGGTCATGAGTTGAAACCATTGTGTCGTGATATCTAACATCAATTGTATGATTTATAATTGTTACTGGAATATTACAAAATTTACATTTTTTATAAATTTCCAAAATGCTTGTGGTCTTCGAACTGTACATAGGTCCGATAAATAATTCAAGATATCCAATATTATTGCTAGAAGTAGTCATTATAGTTTTATTCATTATAAACCTTTAATATTTTAATTTCAATTATTTTATTTAATTAAATATTAAATAAATGGTAATACATAATTAAATGACAAGCAGTGGATACGTTTGGGTTGAAAAATATCGACCAAGATTTTTCGAAGACATTGTATTAGACCCGTTAAATAAACAAATTCTGAAAAATATTATCGAAACCTCATATTTTCCCAATTTGCTTTTTTATGGACCGCCAGGAACAGGTAAAACAACCACCATAATTAATCTAATAAATGCATATCAGGAAAAACTTAACAAAAAAAATAAAGATCTAATTATTCATTTAAACGCATCTGACGAGAGAGGTATTGATATTATCAGAAACCAAATTAGTTGTTTTGTTAATTCCAAACCATTATTTCACAATGGAATGAAATTCGTTATTTTGGACGAAGTTGATTATATGACTAAAAATGCTCAGCAAGCACTACGTTATTTATTACAAAACTACTCGAATAATGTGCGATTTTGTTTAATATGTAATTACATCAGCAAAATAGACGAAGGATTACAAAATGAATTCATTAGACTACGTTTTAATCAATTACCGAAAGAAAATATTATTGGATTTTTAAAAGATATTTCGGACAAGGAAAATTTAAATATGTCACTTAAATCTTTATCAAATATTCAAAAACTTTATAGATCTGACATTAGAAGTATGATCAATTTTATACAGTCAAATCAAGACATTGTTAAAAGTCTTACAGAAAATGATGCTAATATCTGTATTATCGATAATGATGTATGGGAAAATCTTTTTGGAAAATTAACAAAGAGAGAAAATATAGAAAATATTTGTGCATATGTTCACTTGATAAGTATAAAATACAATGTGGATAAAAAAAATATAATTAAAGATTTTTTAAATTATATTATTCGCAACAAGTCACAATATATTAATACAGAATTTCTTAACTTTGTAGAAAATCTAATGCATTCTCAAAATTTAAATAATAATAATCACATTTATTACTCGCTATCACGACTATCATCCTTCACATCATAAAACTTTTTATCGTAATTCAAAATCCTCATATGTAATTTTAACATAAACTCATTAGGAGGTGAACTTTTTGTTGGGTCAAAAAAATTTTGCTTGCGACTGTACTCACCTTTTGGACTATTCATATCCATCGGTGTAGTTAAGTTTTTCTTAATGGGAATTATTGAACTCCTTTCATTGATGTAGTGCGATCCGGAAAACATTCTTTATATTATATAATAAAAAAATAATTGAAATAAAATTAATATAAAGAATATAAAGACATAACCAAAGACAATATAGATAAAAATGAGTTTAAATATAGATAAAGAATGGGCAAATTTTATATCATCTAGTTATGATGATGATATATCTGATGATGAAGAAATTATTCATAATTTTGTTAATAATGACGAAACTTTTGTTTCAGCAAATCTGTCAATGGAAATAAATTCTGAAACTCCTAAAGCTTCTGATATTTATATATCCACCAAAACTAAAATTGCGTATCTCAATATACCGATTGAATTAAAAAATGTATTTTGGTCTATACCAGTTATACCTTATGCGAGACCTGCTAATGGAGTCATTAAAAAGCAAATGAAGTTTAATAGTACTACATTAGAGGAATTAGATTTTATTCAATCAAAACTAACAAGCGAGACATATTTTGAAGAGCATGTTATTACCAATATTAATAATCCAAGTGGGCGAATTAAATTTAAGGATATCCGAAAAATTAGTATTGGTATATCAAAAAAAGATATTATGAGTTACAGATGTAAAAAGAAGAGCGCATTTTACAACTGTTTTGTCCTTATTATAAGGATGAAAGTTGCCGAAATATTTAAAGAATACCATGTTAAAGTCTTTAATACTGGAAAATTGGAAATACCTGGAGTCCAAAATGAGGCGACATTTCAATTATTGTTAAACCAAGTAATACAAATACTACAACCTTTTATTTTAGAAAAGTTATCGTATAAGGAAAACTCTGAGGAAACTGTGTTAATCAACTCCAATTTCAATTGCGGGTTCTTCATTAATCGCGAAGAACTATATGATATTTTAAAAATGAAGTATAACATTCAATCGATTTATGATCCTTGCTCTTATCCTGGAATACAATGTAAGTTTTATTATAATCCAGATGTAGGAATACAATGTGGTAGTCAAATTTCTGAAGAAAATAAATCATTGTATAAAAATGTAAATGAGGTATCATTTATGATATTTAGGACTGGTAGTGTGTTAATTGTCGGTAAATGTGATGAAAATGTACTTATGATTATATATGAATTTCTTAAAGTTGTCTTGAATAATGAATATAAAAATATATCTCAAAAAAATACTGAAAATATTATAAACAATGTGAAAGATGTTAAGAAAACGAAGATTCGCAAGAAGAATATTACTATCAGCGTTGATAATAATTGAAAAATGTAAAATGTAAAATGTAAAATGTAAAATGTAAATGTAAAATAGTATTTACAATATTTATTTTTTTATAGCATTATATAAATATGAGCGATTGGAATAAATTTGTAAGTTTTACTTCCTCAAAAGAAGCGAATGCTATTCTATTTTTATTAGTGTGCGTTATTTTAATAATGGTATTTTTTAGATCTTCTAATACACACTACACTGGTGGACAACGCGGTGGTTGCAAATTTACATGGTTTTTAACAATACTATCTGCTGCTGTTACAGTTTTCTGTATCTACGCATTGTTTGTTGTATTCATTCCTAAAAAATAATTATAACAAGATCCAGTTAATAAACCTTTCCGGTGTATCATTTAATTTTTCAGTTATTTCATCTGTTTCATATAATATTTTTTTTTCATATTTTTTCAATTGAGCAGGTTTCATTTTTTTTAAAAACTCTTGGATTGTATCAAAAAAATAATCTACGCTTCCTATTATAAAATACAATTTATCAATTATATTATTCAATAAAACAACATTTTCATTATTTAAATTTGTTTTATTTATTTTTTTACAGATTTTTTCAAAAACTTCAATATTATTTTGTTTACTAGTTAGATTACAGTTTTGGATTATTTTATAAATAAGAGTTTTATATATATTTATATAGTTATTTATATTTGATAATTGTTCATTTACTGTATTCAAATTTATATTTGTATTTAGATTTTTCTTACATTCACCATTTATTTCATATATGGTTTTTTTATAAACATATGTTGTAGCGTCACGTGATGATAATTGTAAAAACATCTTTTCGTCTTCCGATATTTGACCCACAAATTCAACATAAAAATAAAAAGATTTCTGACAATGGAAATAAGTGAGATCTATATTTTTTGTATAGTAAAAAATATTATTAAATACATTTGTTATTGTATCTAGACCACGAGTTATAATAAATCTTGAAAAATCGGTGTTTTTTACTTTTATGTTTTCTGTAATAAATTTGAAATACTCTGTAATTAACATATGGTATTTTTCTGTAATCTCATTTGTCGTGTTATCTATGTTTTTTTTATAATTATCCAAGTTTTGTAATGAAAAATTGTTGTCTTTATTTGCAATCATTATATCTTAATGTTATTTTATAATATTTAAATTAAAACATTTTTTAAATATAAGTATTTAAAGACTTTAAATCTAAAATTATATAAAATGTCAGAACAAAAAACTAACACTAGTCAGAAGACTACTACTGCCGCTACTTCAGAGACTGGATTAAACTACAGATTACCTTCCGATGTTACCATGAAACACGCTGCTAAACTTGCTATCGTTGACGATAAACCCATCTTGCTCGATTACTGGACCGCTTCCCTCGATAAGAAGGCACTCATTGGAGCTAAAGAGGCGACCGGTGAGAAGTTGCTTGTTAAGAGCGAGGATGAGTATACATCGACTATCGCTAAGTTCTATAAGAGTGGAACTGAGTATATTGTCATCACTGAAAACTCCATCTACATTGTTTCCAATGAAATCCCCACTAGAAAGATCTCTTAATCAACCTTTAAGAAAGGTTGAACCAAACCGTAAAGAAAAGTATAATACACTTACAATATTACAAGTTTATTATACAATATTTCTTTTTGTTTTCCTAACTCTTCTATTTTTTCTTTGTTTTCTTGTTTTTCTACTTCGTTTTCCGCGACTTTGTTTACTGCGACTTCGTTTACCTCCTTGTTGTTGGAACGCTTGGTTATAATTTACTTCTAATAACGCCGTCAAAAAATCTAAAAAGCATTGGATATAACGTTGGAAAAATTGGAGATCGGGATTTATATATGGAGCATTATTAGACCAACGAATTGGAACTGTATTAACCCAAATAGGTCCTTGATTTCCACCAACAGTTGGGTCTGTTGCTGGAATAATATTATATACAAAACGGTCACATAAATCCTCTATAAACTCACGAACTTCAAACCTTCTAAAAACCGCATCACCTCCATTTTCGCTCCTAAATAATATATTATTTGGATCATGGTCGTCATCATTATAACACGCTGTTAAATACGACAGCAACCGATTTGAAGTCATTGCAAACATATTCGGTCTAACATCTCTATAAACTCTGAAAATGCCATTGGGATTTTGGGTTAATTCTCTTATAAATTCATTATTTTGTAATCTGCCATTTACATTATTCAAAATATTTCTTATTTCACCTAAAAATGTTACGTAATCTTGAAAATACTTATATTTATTAACTATAACTTGTATAAAATTAGTTAGTAAATATCTTGTATATTCCATTTTTTTATTATTTGTTTGATCATATAAAATACGATTATGATGATGATTTGGAATATCATTTAGATGTGCTGGTAAAACTGGTGGTGGTATATCTCTAAGTATTTGGGTTATACAATCTGTAAATCGTTTTGTTGCGCGGTCTATGAGATAATTTTGTCGTATATATGTTTGTAAATTGTTTTCTGGAATTTGTTGAACTTGAGCTTCTGCTTGTACACCTTGCGCTTCTGCTTGCGCAACTGCCGGTTGTTGTAACTCTTGTAATCTTGCGTTCACTTGCGGTGTTAAATCTTGTAACTGTGTATTACAGTTAAATATTTGATTACACGTAGGGCATCTACACGCCACTAAATTATTACCTGCAATATTATTACACCACTGATTTATTAAACAATCTCTATGGAATCTATGATGACATGTTGTTATTTCTGATGGAAATAATGCTGGATTATATAATCCTTGATAACAAATTTGACACTCCGGAAGATCTTGACCTTCAACAGCAGGTTGTCCTGTTATATCAAATAATGTTAATGTGTTAATTGGTGGCGCCCACTCCATTTTATATATTATAATACTATTTTATAATATATAAAAAAGTTGAATAATTGTGACTTAACGTCTTCTTCTCTTCTTAGATTTTCTTGTCTTTCTAGTTTTCTTAGATTTTCTTGTCTTTCTTGTTTTCTTAGATCTTCTTGTTTTTCTTGTCTTTCTTTTGCGCCCTCCATCTCTATTATATGGTACAGGAGGAGGGGAATTATCATCGTCAATATCATTATCATTTTCATCATCACCACTATAGTTTTCTTGATCACTATTATTATGTTCATCATTATTACTAATCCAATTAGTAAGCATATTAACAATATTTTGTATTTCTGTACGATCTTGAACTGTTAATCGGAAATTGGTACGCAATATAGAATTTAATGTAGTTCTTATATCTACTGCTTCTTCAAATAATATTCGAGTATGACGATTCTGTCTAGTACGCCATCCATCGTATAATAAATGATCTGCTATTATGTCACTAGCCAAATCTTCATTTCTATTTTGTCTTCTAAGAATTATACGTTGTCCTCGAACTAAAGTATCAAACATATTTCCATATTGTTCATTATTACGAATTTCATTAGTGAAACCTCTTATATCATTCTCATCATCACTATCACTGCTACTATCACTATATAAACTATTATCATCACTACTCATTATTATATACTATATTATATAATAATAATTTTCTAAATTCCAAGTTATTAAATTAAATAATATTATGCGTTTCTAAAAAGTTAAATAATGTAACTTAACGTCTTCTTCTCTTCTTAGATCTTCTTGTTTTTCTTGTCTTTCTTCTCTTATTTGTTTTTCTATTTCTACGTCTTTTAGCGCCGGCAGTTTGGGAAGGATTATACTCATCTCCAAATACTTCATTAAAATGTTGATTAGCGTAATCTCGAATCCTTTGTTCATTTTCTTGACTAAGATTTCTATTAGCATTAGCATAATATCTCTCACTCACAAAATTAACAAAATCATTTATTCTATTTTCTGGTAAAAAATGCTCCGCTGCGTCTCCTCTTTCTCTAAACCATTCTGCGCCATATCTATTTAATAAATCTGTATTTATTAAATCTGGTTGTGGTATATTAAATGGTTCTCTTTGTCGTCTATCATTGGGATCTCGTCTAAGATTATTAGCAGGCCATCCAAAATGTCCTGATCTTCCTATAATAATATCGTAAGTTCCGTCAAGATTTGGGTTTATTATATGCGCAGGAACCCAATTATCATTTTGACGCGCTTGAACATTTTGACCTGGATGATAATCAAATGGTCCGTAATATGGTTGATCCATTATATATATAATTTATCAAATATATTATTTCTAAATTATATATATAATGGCAACTATTATTACAAATGGAAATATACGGCAGTTAGTATCTAATTATATTGATGATAAAAATGCTTTACCAGTTGATTTACAAAATGTTGCTATTGGTGACTGGAATGTATCTAATGTAACTAATATGGACCGATTATTTTGGGATTATGAGACTTTTAATGAACCATTAAATAATTGGGATGTATCTAATGTTACAAGTATGGAACAAATGTTTTGGTTTTGTAGAGCGTTTAATCAACCTTTAAATAACTGGAATGTATCTCGTGTTGAAAATATGAGTGATATGTTTAGAACTTGTAGAAGTTTTAATCAAGATTTAAGTAACTGGAATGTATCTCGTGTTGAAAATATGAGAGCTATGTTTGATGGATGTCGCGCTTTTAATCAAGATTTAAGTAACTGGAATGTATCTCGTGTTAGAGATATGGAAATGATGTTTAGAGGATGTACAATTTTTGATATAAATCCTGGATGGCAAATTAATCACCGAGTCTTTATTCGAAATATGTTTTTTGAAACTCCTTTACAAGGAACAGTTCTAGAACGAGCGCCAGAAGAAGAAGAAGAAGAAGAAGAAGAACCAGCACCACAAGTACCGTTAGCATTTGAAGTTCATAACGCTTTCCCACAATTAAACTTTGACAAATTTATGGATATTATTATAAGAGTTAATAATGGTGCATCTAATTTTAAAGATTCTACATATCCTCTTCAACCTTTAATTACTTATATTAATAGTGATACAAGTACAACATTTGATGATACAGAAAAAACAAGTCTTACAAGTGATTTAAATGGAGAAATTAAAAGACTTTTAAATATGTATTTATTAACACACCCAGAAACTAAAGGTATTGTAATGGAACTGATACAATTTGTTATGTCTCAAGATCCAGATTATAAAGATCCTTATATAAGATTTTTAACTTTTGATTGTATGAATGCGTATGGACCTGGACGCACTAGTTGTACTAAAGGTGTTTTTGAACGTGTTTTTTTAATTAATAAATCTGTTTTAATACCTTTGTGTAGCGATGACACATCTTCATCAGCATCTTCGTCATCAGCTTCAGAAAGCACTTGTAAGCCAGTATATAGAGAATTATTGGGTTGTTTTTATCCAGATTTGGATCTTAATGAACTTTTTCGTCAATGGTACAATATTAATAATTTGGAAGAAGGATCAACAAGTCCATTAGCAGATGCTAGTGAAGAAGAGAGAAAAGAAAATTTCAGAAGCTTTATTTTAAGTAAAGTATCACGAGCAGATCCTACAGCAATAAATAAATTTATTGAGACAAATGAAAATACATTTAAAACATTGTTAATTGGAGGTAGAAGAAAGAGAAGAAATCGAAAAACTAAAAGAAAATCTTTTAATAAAAGCAAAAGAAAATCTTTAAGAAAAGGCAAAAGAAAAACTTTAAGAAAAGGTAAAAGAAAAACTAAAAAAAGATATTAAATTATATATATTTCTCATTATATATATAATGGGAAATAGTAGTAGCAATATTAATGTTTTTAGTAGAAATATTAATAATAGTAATATTAATAGATTAGTTATACAATATGTTGAAGATAGAAATAATCTGCCATCATGGTTACGGGGTATACCTATTGGTGACTGGGATGTATCTCGTGTAACAAATATGTATGCTCTATTTGCAAATTTAAACACTTTTAATGAACCATTGAATAATTGGAATGTATCTAATGTTACAACTATGTATCATATGTTTAATGGATGTACAAATTTTAATCAACCTTTGGATAACTGGAATGTGTCTAATGTTACAGATATGTTTGCTATGTTTTCTAGATGTACACATTTTAATCAACCTTTGAATAACTGGAATGTATCTAATGTTACAGAAATGTCAGGTATGTTTAGAAACTGTACAAATTTTAATCAACCTTTAAATGGGTGGAATGTATCTAATGTTATAGAAATGGAAAGAATGTTTCAAGGTTGTACAAGTTTTAATCAAGATTTAAGTAACTGGAATATAAATAGCGTTAGAAATGTAACCGATATGTTTAGAGGTTGTTTAAATTTTAATATAAATCCTAATTGGCAATTACATCGGTCTGCTCGTGGTTCTGCAAGTATGTTTGATAATACTCCTTTACAAGAAGGACGACGACAACAAGAACAACCACAACAACAACCACGACGCGGAGTAGCATTTGAAATTCACAATGCTTTTCCAGAGTTAAACTTTAAGAAATTTATGACTATTATTACGAGAGATAATAATGGTGCGTCTAATTTTAAAGATTCTACATATCCTCTTCAACCCTTAATTACTTATATTAATACTGATACAAGTACAACATTTGATGATACAGAAAAAACAGGTCTTACAAGTGATTTAAATGGTGAAATTAAAACACGTTTAAATTCGTATTTATCAGGACATCCTGAAACTATAAGTAATGTAACGGAAATGGTTCAATTTGTTATGTCTCAAGGACCAGATTATAAAGATCCTTATATAAGGTTTTTAACTTATGATTGTATGAATGCGTATGGACCTGGAGGTACTAGTTGTACCAAAGGAGTTTTTGAACGCGTATTTTTAATAAATAAATCTGTTTTAATACCTTTGTGTAGTGATGACGCAAGTTCTTCAGCATCTTCGTCAGAAAGCACTTGTAAACCAGTATATAGAGAATTATTGGGTTGTTTTTATCCCGATATGGATCTTAATGCGATTTTTGGTGAATGGTATGCTATTAATAATTTAGAAGAAGGGTCAACAAGTCCATTAGCAAATGCTAGTGAAGAAGAGAGAAAAGAAAATTTCAGAATATTTGTTTTAAGTAAAGTACCGCGAGCAGATCCTACAGCAATAAATAATTATATTCAGAAAAATGAAAATACATTTAAAACATTGTTAATTGGAGGCAGAAGAAAGAGAAGAAATCGAAAAACAAAAAGAAAAACTTTAAGAAAAGACAAAAGAAAAACTAAAAAAAGATATTAAATTATATATTTTTGCCATTATATATATATATATAAAATGGCAAATGTTATTACAGATGGTAATATAAGAGATTTAGTTAGAGATTATATTAATAATAGAAATAATTTGCCAGCGTGGTTACAAGGCATTGCTATTGGTGACTGGGATGTATCTCGTGTAACAAATATGACTCTGTTATTTAGAGGTTTTACAACTTTTAATGAACCATTGACTAATTGGGATGTATCTAATGTTAGAATTATGCTCAATATGTTTGATGGATGTACAAGTTTTAATCAACCTTTAAATAACTGGAATGTATCTAATGTTACAAATATGAGTGGTATGTTTATTTTATGTACGAGTTTTAATCAACCTTTGGATAATTGGGATGTTTCTAATGTTACAACTATGAATACTACTTTTGCTAGATGTACAAGTTTCAATCAACCTTTGGATAATTGGAATGTATCTCGTGTGACAAATATTGCAGGTATGTTTGATGGTTGTACAAGTTTTAATCAACCTTTAAATAGTTGGAATGTATCCAATGTTGAATCTATGAGCACAATGTTTATAAATTGTACCAGTTTTAATCAACCTTTGGATAACTGGAATGTATCTCGTGTGAGAAATATGATTAGTATGTTTAATGGGTGTGTTGCTTTTAATCAAGATTTAAGTCGCTGGAATGTATCTAATTTGAGAAGTATGGTGCATATGTTTAGAGGCTGTACAAGTTTAACTATAAATCCTGGTTGGCAAATTAATCAAGAAACACTAACTAGTGGAATGTTTTTAGAAACTCCTTTACAAGGAACAGTTCTACAAATAGGACCACAACAATTACCCCAACCACAACAATTACCACCACAACCACAATTACCACGAGGAGTAGCATATGAAATTCATAATGCTTTTCCAGAATTAAACTTTGACAATTTTATGACTATTGTTAGAAGAGATAATAATAGTGCGTCTAATTTTAAAGATCCTACATATCCTCTTCAACCTTTAATTAATTATATTAATACTGATACAAATACAACAATAGTTGATACAGTACTTCAAAGAACTGGAGAAAGAATTCTAGAAAAAACTAATACTATAAGTGATTTAAATGGAGAAATTAAAAGACGTTTAAATGCGTATTTATCAGAACATCCTGAAAGTAGAGATAATGTAATGGAAATGATTCAATTTGTTATGTCTCAAGGTGTAGATTATAAAGATCCTTATATAAGATTTTTAGTTTCTGATTGTATTAATGCATATGGACCTAGACAGCTTAGTTGTACCAAAGGAGTTTTTGAACGTGTTTTTTTAACAAATAAATCTGTTTTATTATCTTTATGTAGTGATGATACATCTTCATCAGCATCTTCTTCAGCAAGCAGTTGTAAGCCAGTGTATAGAGAATTATTAGGTTGTTTTTATCCCGTTGTGGATCTTGATGCACTTTTTCATGAATGGTATGAAATTAATAATATGGAAGAAGGATCAACAAGTCCATTAGCAAATGCTAGTGAAGAAGAGAGAAAAGAAAATTTCAGAAGATTTGTTTTAAGTAAAGCAGAGCGAGCAGATCCTACAGCAATAAATAAATTTATTTCTAAATATGAAGATATATTCAAAACATTGATAACCGGAGGTAGAAGAAAGCGAAGAACTAGAAAAACTAAAAGAAAATCTTTGAATAAAAGCAAAAGAAAAACTTTAAGAAAATGTAAAAGAAAAACTAAAAAAAGATATTAAATTATATATATTTCTCATTATATATATAATATGTTGGTTGGTATTGTTAGAGATGATAATATAAGACAATTAGTTAGAGATTATGTTATGAATAGAAATATTTTACCAGAATCAATACGAAATATACCTATTGGTGACTGGAATGTTTTTCATGTAAGAGATATGAGTAATCTCTTTGAAAATCTTAACACTTTTAATGAACCATTGGGAAACTGGAATGTATCTACTGTGAGAAATATGACATCTATGTTTAATGGTTGTACAAGTTTTAATCAACCTTTGGACAATTGGGATGTATCTCGTGTGACAGAAATGTCAGGTATGTTTTATGGTTGTACAAGTTTTAATCAACCTTTGGACAATTGGGATGTATCTCGTGTGACAAATATGTCATCTATGTTTCAAAATTGTACAAGTTTTAATCAACCATTAAATAACTGGGATGTATCTCATGTGACAAATATTACATCTATGTTTAGAGGATGTAGAAGTTTAACTATAAATCCTGGTTGGCAAATTAGACCACACTCAGAAATTGCTATTCGAAGTATATTTTTAAATACACCTTTACAAGGACAACTACTACAAGCAGTTGAACGACCACAACCACCACGACGACCACAACCACCACAACCACAACCACCACAACGACGACCACAACCACCACAACCACAACCACAAGGAGTAGCGTTTGAAGTACACAATGCTTTTCCAGAATTAAACTTTGACAAATTTATGGATATTATTAGAAGAGATAATGACGGCGCTTCTAATTTTAAAGATGCTAGATACCCTCTTCAACCTTTAATTACTTATATTAATACTGATAGAGATACAACAATAGTTGATACAGTAATTGAAAGAACTGGAGAAAGAATTTCAGAAAAAACTAATACTATAAGTGATTTAAATGGTGAAATTAAAACACGTTTAAATGCGTATTTATCAGAACATCCTGAAACTAAAGATAGTGTAATGGAAATGATACAATTTATTATGTCTCAAAATCCAGATTATAAGGATCCTTATATAAGATTTTTAACTTCTGATTGTATTAATGCATATGGACCTAGACAGCCTAGTTGTAGTAAAGGTGTTTTTGAACGTGTTTTTTTAATAAATAAATCTGTTCTAGTACCTTTGTGTAGTGATGATACTTCTTCATCAGCATCTTCATCAAGTAGTTGTAAACCAGTGTATAGAGAATTATTAGGTTGCTTTTATCCCGTTGTGGATCTTGATGCACTTTTTCATGAATGGTATGAAATTAATAATATGGAAGAAGGATCAAGAAGTCCATTAGCAAATGCTAGCGAAGAAGAGAGAAAAGAAGATTTTAGAAGGTTTGTTTTACATAAAGCGCCACGAGCAGATTCTACATCAATAAATAAATTTATTGCTAAATATGAAAATATATTTAAAACATTGATAACCGGAGGCAGAAGAAAGAGAAGAAATAGAAAAACTAAAAAAACTAAAAGAAAATCTTTGAACAAAGACAAAAGAAAATCTTTAAAAAAAGGTAAAAGAAAAACCAAAAGAAGATATTAAAATTTATTTCTATGATAAATATATATGCACCAAGAAGATATTACAGAACATTATGAACCAGGAGACAGAGTTACCGCACTTGTTGAAGACGAATGGAGACCAGGAATTATTGATTATATAGAAAGTTATACTGTTCGTAATAATGAGACAGGAAGACATCGTGATATATCGCCAGATGTTATAAGAGGAAATGACGGAGCTATAAGGATTGGTGATCAAATTGAATTTAGGCAAAGTCTTAGTAACAATAGTTGGGCGCCTGGAACAATAGTTGGTATAAATTATTGGATTAATATGACAGATTTTATTGGTGGTTTTTACGAGGTTTCACATATAGATATAAGACGACGAGTAGAAGAACAAGAACCAGAACTAGAACCAGAACCAGGAACTCAACCAATAGGTTCAGCATATGAAGTCCATAATGAGTTTGATACGTTTAAAGCAAATAAATGGGATACATTTATGAAAATTATAAATAGAACTACCGGAACAAATACTAATTTTAAAAATAGAAACGCTCCGTTTCAACCATTGATTGATTATGTTAATACTAGTGAGTCATTTAATGAAAATAAAGAGTCATTAACTCCAGAAGAAAAGGCGGAACTAATACGAAAGAAAGCTGACATAATACAAAAAATTAACAGAATATTTACTAGAATACAGGAATATAGCAGATATAATCAAAATATTGACAATATTATAGATTGCATTCAATATGTTCTTATGCAACCGCCTGATTTTATTGACGCTTATATTAACACATTTGTCGTAGATTGCTTTAAAGCATATACAACAGGAGACTCGGAATCATGTATTAAAGGAATATATGAGAGAGTCTATCTTGCGTTTAGAGATACAGTTTCAACGTTATGCTTAGATAAAATTCAAGGAACCGGTCCTGCGCCATTATGTAAACCTGACTACATAGAAATTTATGATTGTTTTTACGACACCATTCCACAATCAGTATTAAATGATTATTTAAAAGACTGGTATGAAAATGGTGGGCATGAGCGTCTTGGTAATTTAAGTGAGGAAGATAGAATTGAAGATTTTGTTGAATTTGTAAGAATAACAATGAATAATCCGGCAAGATTTGCTAAGGCTGAAGGGTCAATAAGAAGATATGCCAATAAAGAAATCAATGTATTATTTGGCGGAAGACTTAGTAGTCGTAAACTTAGAAAAACTGTAAAAAGAAGACAAAACAGTCGTAGTAGAAATAAAAAAACAGTTAAGAAGCGTAAAAATAAAATAATTAAGAAGCAAAGCGGCAGTAAAAAGCGACGCTTTTAAGAATATATATAATTATTATAAATATATTATATATATATATATGGAAAATAGAGGAGGCGTTTATAATCCTGGAGAACAAGTTGAACTTCAAATAAATGGTGTATGGAGACCAGCGCGAATTCAAGGAGTAGCAAATTATACAGTTAGAAATTCAATTACTCGAGGAGAAACAAATAAACCACCAAATCAGGTCTTTCCTGATAATGGAAATGCGAATAATAATGGAGCAAATACAAATATAATACCTGGAAGTCCAATTCGTTTTCAAGGACCTCATCGATGGATAGTGCTTCCTGGAATATTAGTTTCTAAAAATTATAATGTACAAATCGATGGTAGGACAGAAACTGTTCCACATACAAGAATAAGACGAGCACAAGCAGCTAATCAAAATGGCAATAATAGAGATGACGACGAAGAAGATGACGAAGAAGAAGATGACAATCATGACGATAATTATGCAGAAGGAGAACCAGTTGATGTGTTAGTGGAAGGCGTATGGAGACCTGGTAATATTGGTGACATAGTAAATTATACTGTTTTAAATACCGCAACAGGAAACAACATAACAATAGAAGAAGAAGAAAATATAAGAGGACTACAATGGAGAATAAATAGTCCACTTGAATTTAGACAAGGTGCTCAGTGGTTTCCTGGAACATTAACTTCTATAAATTATTCGGTTAATATGGAAGATGGTTTAAGAATCGCTTCAACTTTAAATATCAGACCTAGACAAGTAGTACTAGCACCAGCACCAGCAACCGTCATTTTTACTCGTGGTCAGCGTGTTGAAGTCAACGAAGATGGTGTATGGAGACCTGGTGTAGTAGGCATGTTAGATGATTTTACAGTTAGAAATACAGCGACTGGAAGAAATGTAAATAGACAAAATACACAGGTATTCCCTGTAACACCTTTAGTAGGAAATAGAGTATTTATGCCTGGAGATAGAGTTCAATTTGAAGACGGTAGGAGGTTGCTTCCTGGAACATTAGTTTCTAGAAACTATTATGTAACAATAGATAATGGTATGATTGAATCTGTTCCACATACAAGAATAAGACTAGCAGCAGGACAACCACAAGCAGCAGCACAAGCAGCAGCACGACCACAAGCAGTACCACGACCAGCAGCAGTAGCACAAGCAGCAGCACGACCACAACCAACAGGAGTAGCGTTTGAAATTCACAATGCTTTTCCAGAATTAAACTTTAACAAGTTTATGGATATTGTTAGAAAAGATAATAATGGTGCGTCTAATTTTAAAGATTCTACATATCCTCTTCAACCTTTAATTAATTATATTAATACTGATAAAAGTACAACAATAGTTGATACAGTAATTGAAAGAACTGGAGAAAGAATTCCAGAAAAAACTGATACTATACGTGATTTAAATGATAGAATTAAAGATCAAATAAATGCCTATTTATCAGCACACCCTGAAAATAGAGATAATGTAATGGAAATGATTCAATTTGTTATGTCTCAAGGTGTAGATTATAAAGATCCTTATATAAGATTTTTAGTTTTTGATTGTATGAATGCATATCGTAGAGATTCTAGAAATCCTAATAGTGGTGCTAGTTGCGCCAAAGGTATGTTTGAACGCGTATTTTTAACAAATAAATCTGTTATAATACCTTTATGTAGTGATGACACATCTTCAGCAGCATCTTCTTCATCAAGTACTTGTAAACCAGTGTATAGAGAATTATTGGGTTGTTTTTATCCTGATATGGATCTTAATGCACTTTTTGGTGAATGGTACGATATTAATAATTTAGAAGAAGGTTCAACAAGTCCATTAGCAAATGCTAGTGAAGAAGAGAGAAAAGAAGATTTCAGAAGATTTGTTTTACATAAAGTGCCACGAGCAGATCCTACAGAAATAAATAATTATATTCAGAAAAATGAAAATACATTTAAAACATTGTTAATTGGAGGAAGAAGAAAGCGAAAAAATAGAAAAACTAAGAGAAAATCTTTAAGAAAAGGCAAAGGAAAAGGCAAAAGAAAAACAAAAAGAAGATATTAAATTATATTTTTTTTTGCCATTATATATATATAATGGCAAATGTTATTACTAATGATAATATTAATACATTAGTTAGACAATATGTTGAAAATAGAAATAGTTTGCCAGCATGGTTACGAGGTATACCTATTGGTGACTGGGATGTTTCTCGTGTGACAATCATGAATGGAGTATTTTTAAGTCTTAACAATTTTAATGAACCGTTGAATAATTGGAATGTGTCTAATGTTACAGATATGCAACATATGTTTAATAATTGTAATAATTTTAATCAACCTTTAGATAACTGGAATGTATCTAATGTTACAAATATGTATTGTATGTTTTCTAGAAGTCACAATTTTAATCAACCTTTAGGAAACTGGAATGTATCTAATGTTACAAATATGCAAGCTATGTTTGCTCAATGTACAATTTTCAATCAACCTTTGGAAAACTGGAATGTATCTAATGTTACAGATATGCAATCTATGTTTGTTCGCTGTACAAATTTTAATCAACCTTTGGAAAACTGGAATGTATCTAGCGTTACAAATATGCGCTCATTGTTTTATATGTGTATAAATTTTAATCAACCTTTGGGAAACTGGAATGTATCTAGGGTTATAGATATGCAAAATATGTTTGCTGGATGTAGAAATTTTAATCAAGATTTAAGAAACTGGAATGTGTCTAGAGTTAGACATATAGGTCATATGTTTGAATCCTGTACAAGTTTAACTATAAATCCGAATTGGCTATTACGTTGGGATATTCAAGATTTTCACACTATGTTTTTAGGGACTCCTTTACAAGGAACCCTTCTACAACGAGCAGCAGCACCAGCAGCACAACCACGAGCACCACGACCAGCAGCACGACCAGCAGCACAACCAACAGCTGCACAGCGAGCAGCGCAACAGGAAGTTAGGCGTCAAGTACGAGAACATTGGGCACCACCACCACCACCACCACCACCACGACAATTACCACGCGGATTAGCATATGAAATTCATAATGCTTTTCCAGAATTAAACTTTAATAAATTTATGGATATTGTTAGAAGAGATAATAATGGCGCGTCTAATTTTAAAGATACTAGGTATCCTCTTCAACCTTTAATTACTTATATTAATACTGATACAACTACAACATTAGATGATACAGAAAAAACTGATACTATAAGTGATTTAAATGGTGAAATTAGAACACGTTTAAATATGTATTTATCAGAACATCCTGAAACTAAAGATAATGTAATGGAAATGACTCAATTTATTATGTCTCAAGGTCCCAATTATAAAGATCCTTATATAAGATTTTTAACTTATGATTGTATTAATGCATATGGACCTAGAAATCGTGCAGATGATCCTCAAGGTACTACAACCGCTAGTTGTACCAAAGGCATTTTTGAACGCGTGTTTTTAACGAATAAATCTGTTATAATACCTTTATGTAGTGATGATACATCTTCATCAGCATCTTCAACAGCATCTTCTTCATCAAGTAGTTGTAAACCAGTGTATAGAGAATTATTGGGTTGTTTTTATCCCGATATGGATCTTAATGCTCTTTTTAGTGAATGGTATGCTATTAATAATTTGGAAGAAGGATCAATAAGTCCATTAGCAAATGCTAGTGAAGAGGAGAGAAAAGAAGATTTCAGAAGATTTGTTTTACATAAAGTACCACGAGCAGATCCTACAGAAATAAATAATTATATTCAGAGAAATGAAAATACATTTAAAACATTATTAATTGGAGGAAGAAGAAAGCGAAAAAATAGAAAAACAAAAAGAAAATCTTTAAGAAAAAGCAAAGGAAAAGGCAAAAGAAAAACTAAAAGAAGATATTAAAAATATTACTATTAAAGGTGTGTAATTTATAAACTAACATCCATTATATAATATTTACTTTTCTTTGTAATTTTACATGATTTAACTGTGAATTTAAGTCCTCTTGGTAACAATATTTCTGATTCACGATTATTCCAAGTATTTAGGTCAATATAAGGAATATTTGGCGCTATATGTAATTCATAAACAACGCCAGCACTTCCGGCAAATTTTTTACCAATTGATAAATTTAGTGAAGTTGAAACATAACCTAAATCAGTTCCTTCATAAAATTTTGTAGCGCCTCTATAAACGGTTATTGTTGTATCTGTTTTTTTAGATTTTAAAAATAAATTATCTATATTTTTAATATCATTTTGAATATTTTCGATTGTATAGCGTTTTGAATCAAATTCATTTTTACGCAAATAAGTATTAATTAAATAAAAACCAATGTCTTGATAAAATTTTAAACTATTATATTCTTCTTCTGTAATATTCATTTTGTGATTAATTATTATAATAACCTTCCTTATGTTTAAAAAATAAGTTTCAATTTTTTTGAACGAGGTAAGAAAAATACATGTGGTTATCTTAAGTAAAAAGCAATGCGTAAAAAATATTAAGTATATATATGAACCCATCTATTTTTAGAGAAGCAATAAGAGATTTAAGAGGAGGTATTTATAATCCTGGACAGCAAGTTGAAGTTTTTGTAAATGGTGTATGGAGACCAGCGCAAATTCAAAATTTAGCAAGTTATACGGTTAGACAATTACTTGGTACCCAACAACGTGCAGATATACCACCAAATGAGGTGTTTGTTAGACAACCAACTCAGATATTCGACAATGGTAATATTGTTCAACCTGTAGATAATACAACTATAATGAATGGAGCTCCAGTTTTTTATAGACCCGAAAATGACTATGTTAGGATTGCTGGAATAATAATTTCTAGAAATTATAATATAGAAATTGATGGTGTGACCTCAACTGTTCCAGATACAAGTTTAAGACGACCAGCACAAGCACAAGCAGCACAACCACAAGTACAACCACAACCACAAGCACAAGCAGCACAAGCACAACCACAACCACAACCACAACCACAAGCACAAGCACAACCACAAGTACAATCACAAGCACAACAAGGCATTTTTACTGCTAATCAGCGAGTTGAAGTGGAAGATAATGGTGTATGGAGACCGGGAATAGTGATTGGATTAAATACTCAAACAGTTAGTGATACAGCAACTGGAACAATTTATACTAGAGACCGAGTGAGAGTAAGACCTGAAATGAATGCAAGGGGTTCCCTGCTGGATCTTAATAGAGGAAATTCAAATATAATGCGACCTGGAAGTAGAGTTGAATTTCAACAAGATAACAGTTGGGACCATGTGCTTCGTGGTACATTAGTTTCTAATAACTATTTTGTATCGGTGGATAATGATTCGATGCGAACTTTTCCAAATACAAGAATAAGACTATCAACACAACCAGTACAACTAGCACAACCAGCAGCACGACCACTACAACTAGCACAACCAGTAGTAAGACCAGCACAACTAGCACAACCAGTAGCGCGACCAGCACAACCAGCAGGAGTAGCATTTGAAGTACATAACGCTTTTCCAGAATTAAATTTTAGAAGATTTATGGATATTGTTAAAAGAGATAATAATGGTGCGTCTAATTTTAAAGATTCTACATACCCTCTTCAACCTTTAATTACTTATATTAATAATGATACAAGTACAACAATAGTTGATACAGAAATTGAAAGAGATGGAAAAAAAATACAAATTCCAGAAAAAACTGATACTATACGTGATTTAAATGATAGAATTAAAGATCAAATAAATGCGTATTTATCAACACACCCTGAAAGTAGAGATAATGTAATGGAAATGATTCAATTTGTTATGTCTCAAGGTGTAGATTATAAAGATCCTTATATAAGGTTTTTAGTTTTTGATTGTATGAATGCATATCGTAAAGATCCTAGAAATCCTAATAGCGGCGCTAGTTGCGCCAAAGGTATGTTTGAACGTGTTTTTTTAACAAATAAATCTGTTTTAATACCTTTGTGTAGTGATGATACATCTTCGTCAGCATCTTCGTCAGCATCTTCGTCAGCATCTTCTTCGTCAGCATCAGAATCTTCATCAAGCACTTGTAAGCCAGTATACAGAGAATTATTGGGTTGTTTTTATCCCGATATGGATCTTAATGCTCTTTTTAGTGAATGGTATGCTATTAATAATTTGGAAGAAGGATCAACAAGTCCATTAGCAAATGCTAGTGAAGAAGAGAGAAAAGAAGATTTCAGAAGATTTGTTTTAAGTAAAGTACCACGAGCAGATTCTACAGCAATAAATAATTATATTGAGAGAAATGAAAATACATTTAAAACATTGTTAATAGGAGGCAGACGAAAGCGAAGAAATAGAAAAACAAAAAGAAAATCTTTAAGAAAAGGCAAAGGAAAAACCGTAAAAAAGGACAAAAGAAAAACTAAAAGAAGATATTAAAAAATATATATTTTGCTATTATATATTTTTGCCAATATATATTATATAATGGCAAATACTATTACAGATGATAATATACATACTTTAGTTAGAGAGTATATTAATAATAGAAATAGATTACCAATATGGTTACGAGGCATACCTATTGGTAACTGGGATGTTTCTCGTGTAACAAATATGGGTGGTTTATTTGAAGATTGTGCCAATTTTAATGAACCATTAGATAACTGGAATGTATCGCGTGTTAGAGATATGGATAGTATGTTTAATAGATGTGAAATATTTAATCAACCTTTGGAAAACTGGAATGTGTCTAATGTTACAAATATGTCAAGTATGTTTTCTGGTTGCACTAATTTTAATCAACCTTTGAACAACTGGAATGTGTCTAGTGTTAGAAATATGGTATATATGTTTTCTGATTGTGTAAATTTTAATCAACCTTTGGATAACTGGAATGTATCTCAAGTTATAGAAATGAGATATATGTTTGAAAATTGTAGAAGTTTTAATCAAGATTTAAGTAACTGGAATATATCTAGAGTTAGAAGTATGGTACATATATTTAGAGGCTGTACAAGTTTAACTATTAATCCTAATTGGCAAATTAATCAAATGGTTCTAAATATTGAAAGTATGTTTGTAAATACTCCTTTAGAAGGAACAGTTCTACAACGAGCAGCAGCACCAGAACCAGGACCACTAGCACCACGACAACAACCACCACCACAACCACCACAACAACAATTACCCCCACAACCACCACCACAACAACCAAGACAACAACCACAACTACAACCACAAGGTTTAGCACATGAAATTCACAATGCATTTGCTGATTTGGATTTACCAAAATTTATGACAATTATTAGAAGAGAAAATAATGGTGCTTCTAATTTTAAAAACTATGATAATGTTCTTAAACCTTTAGTTACTAAATATATTGCTACTACAAAAGGTGCTTTATCAGCAGAAGAAAAATCTAGATTCAGAACTGATATTAATGGTTTGATAGGACAAAATGTAGCTGATTATATAGCATTTCATCCTGAAGTAAAGGATAATACACTAGAAGTAATACAATTTGTATTATCTCAGGATCCAAAATATAAAGATTTATATCTTCAAACTTTTCAAAATGAGTGTATGGGTGGTTACAGTACTGGAAATAGACAAAGTTGTACTAAGGGAATGTTTGAAAGAATTTATATGGCAAATAAGGGTACAATTGAAGGTCTTTGTTTTGATGAACTACAAGGGTCAACAAGTGCAGCATCTAGTACTAGCTCTTGTAAACCTGTATATCTTGAATTATATAGCACATTTACACCTGGAGCAGATATAGATATTAATGAGATTTTTCAGAAATGGTATAATCAATTTTCTTATGATGCGATTCCAGAAGAAGAAAATCCACTTAAAAATTTAAGTGTTGATGCAAGGAAACAACATTTTCGTGATTTTGTGAGACAAGATTTGACAAATACACCGCGTATTTGGCAAAATAGTAATTTTCAACGTAAGTTGGAACAATCAATACAATCAAATAATATTATATTTCAAACACTTAATTCAGATGCTGGATTGGGAGGCAGACGAAAGCGAAGAAATAGAAAAACAAAAAGAAAATCTTTAAGAAAAGGCAAAGACAAAAGAAAAACCGTAAGAAAAGACAAAAGAAAAACTAAAAGAAGATAATATAATTTATTTTCTATAATAATTATATGGATAATCATGAAGATGAGATTATGAATATAAATAATATTGAAGATGAGATTATAGACAACTATGAACCAGGAGATAGTGTTAACGTATTTGTAAACGGACGATGGAGACCAGGAACTATTAATGCACTAGAAAGTTGTACTGTTATCAATCATTTAACAGGAAGACAACGTGATGTAACACCAGAATTTATAAGAGGAAATATAGAAGATAATAGTCGAATTGAATTTAGGACAAATCTTAGAAATGATAGTTGGGCGCCTGGAACAATAGTTTTTCTAAATTATACGGTTAATATGGCAGATTGGATTGGTGGTACCGAAGATGTTTCACATACGAATATAAGACGTCGACTACTAGATCTAGAACCTCCACATACACCTGAAGGAACACCACCTGGAACACCACCTAGAACACCGCCAGGACCACCACCAGGATACCATCAACAACAATTACCAGGAGTAGCATTTGAAATTCACAATGCTTTTCCAGAATTAAATTTTAGAAAATTTATGACTATTGTTAGAAGGGATAATAATGGTGCGTCTAATTTTAAAGATCCTACATACCCTCTTCAACCTTTAATTACTTATATTAATACCGATACAAATACAACAATAGTTGATACAGAAAAAACTGATATTACACGTCATTTAAATGGTGAAATTAAAACACGTTTAAATATGTATTTATCAGGACGCCCTGAAAATAGAGATAATGTAATGGAAATGACACAATTTGTTATGTCTCAAGGTCCAGATTATAAAGATCCTTATATAAGATTTTTAGCTTTTGATTGTATGAATGCATATTCTAGAAATCCTGGAGATCCTGAAGAAAGAGGCGCTAGTTGTCCCCAAGGTGTTTTTGAACGTGTTTTTTTAATAAATAAATCTGTTTTAGTACCTTTGTGTGGTGATGATACATCTTCATCCGCATCTTCATCCGCATCTTCATCAACAAGCACTTGTAAGGAACTATATAGAGAATTATTGGGTTGTTTTTATCCAGATATGGATCTTAATGCACTTTTTGGTGAATGGTATGCTATTAATAATTTGGAAGAAGGATCAACAAGTCCATTAGAAAATGCTAGTGAAGAGGAGAGAAAAGAAGATTTTAGAAGATTTGTTTTACATAAAGTGCCACGAGCAGATCCTACAGCAATAAATAATTATATTCAGAGAAATGAAAATACATTTAAAACATTATTAATTGGAGGAAGAAGAAAGCGAAGAAATAGAAAAACAAAAAGAAAAACTTTAAGAAAAGGCAAAGGAAAAGACAAAAGAAAAACTAAAAGAAGATATTAAAAATATATTTTTGCCATTATATATATATAAAATGGCAAATATTCATAATATTCATAATAATAATATAAGACCTTTAGTCAGATTTTATATTGAAGATAGAAATAGTCTGCCAAATGCATTACGAAATATACCAATTGGCGACTGGGATGTTTCTCAGGTAACAGATATGAGTATGTTATTTTGGTGGCGCAGTGATTTTAATGAACCATTAAATAATTGGAATGTATCTAATGTTACAAATATGTTTGGTATGTTTAACTTTTGTAGAAATTTTAATCAAGATTTAAGTAATTGGAATGTATCTAATGTTACAAATATGAGAATCATGTTTGAACGTTGTGAAAATTTTAATCAAGATTTAAGTAATTGGAATGTATCTAATGTTACAGATATGGAAAAGATGTTTGCTAATTGTACTAATTTTAATCAACCTTTAAATGGTTGGAATGTATCTAATGTTATAAATATGAGAAGCATCTTTTCTTTTTGTACTGTTTTTAATCAACCTTTAAATGACTGGAATGTGTCTAATATTACAGATATGGACAGAATGTTTGAATTTTGTCACAATTTTAATCAACCATTGAATAACTGGAATGTATCTAATGTTAGAAGAATGGATGATATGTTTTCTAGATGTCACGTATTTAATCAACCATTAGATAATTGGAATGTATCTAATGTTACAAATATGAGTGGTATGTTTGTTTTATGTGTGAATTTTAATCAACCTTTAAATGGTTGGGATGTATCACGTGTTACAAATATGAACTCTATGTTTATTAGCTGTAATAATTTTAACCAACCTTTAAATGACTGGAATGTGTCTAATGTTAGAGAAATGGAAGTTATGTTTGTTCGTTGTAGAAATTTTAATCAACCTTTGAATAACTGGAATGTGTCTAGAGTTACAAGTATGAGAGCAATGTTTGAAGACTGTACAAGTTTTAATCAAGATTTAAGTGCCTGGAATATAGATAGAGTTAGAAATTTTAGTGGTATGTTTAGAGGTTGTACAAGTTTAACTATAAATCCTAATTGGCAATTACATCGTTCAGCACGTGGTTCCGCATCTATGTTTGCTAATTCTCCTTTACAACCACCACAAGCGCCACGAGCGCCACGAGCGCCACGACAACCACAACAAGCACTAGCACAACCACAACAACAATTACCTCCACAACAACCACCACAACAACAATTACCCCCACAACCACCACGACAACAACCACAAGGAGTAGCGTTTGAAGTACATAACGCTTTCCCAGAATTAAATTTTAGAAAATTTATGACTATTGTTAGAAGTAATAATAATGGTGCGTCTAATTTTAAAGATGCCAGGTACCCTCTTGAACCTTTAATTAATTATATTAATACTGATAAAAGTACAACAATAATTGATACAGTACTTCAAAGAACTGGAGAAAGAATTCTAGAAAAAACTAATACTATAAGTGATTTAAACGGCCAAGTTAAAACACGTTTAAATGGGTATTTATCAGAACATCCTGAAACTAGAGATAATGTAATGGAAATGATACAATTTGTTATGTCTCAAAATCCAGATTATAAAGATCCTTATATAAGATTTTTAGTTTCTGATTGTATGAATGCGTATGGACCTAGAGATCCTAGTTGTACTAAAGGTGTTTTTGAACGCGTATTTTTAACAAATAAATCTGTTTTAATAACTTTATGTAGTGATGATGCATCTTCATCAGCATCTTCATCAGCATCTTCATCAGAAAGCACATGTAAACCAGTATATAGAGAATTATTAGGTTGTTTTTATCACGTTGTGGATCTTGATGCACTTTTTCATGAATG
>Ga0255210_1000198_pt1 | contig 26490 bp, 27 predicted proteins | sample Miss_Yuk_RepA_8d_FD_188422 | JGI IMG/M metagenome (GOLD analysis project Ga0255210, IMG submission 188422) | Freshwater microbial communities from Mississippi River, Louisiana, United States - Miss_Yuk_RepA_8d | ecosystem: Environmental > Aquatic > Freshwater > River | place: USA: Louisiana...
CGAGCGCCCAATGCCGCGGCTGTCCGGGCGGCGCGCACGCCACCGGAGCCACCACCGATGACGAAGAAATCAAGATCGAATGCTGTCACGTGTCAGTTTACTCCTTGAGGTACCGCCGATCCGATGAGTTTGAGTCGGCACTGGCAAGGGGCTATGATCCCAGATAACTCCCCACCGATACAGACGCGACCCCGCATGACTCTGTCTCTCACCAGCCAATGTGTTCTTGGTTCCAATCCTGCAGCTGCAGAACGGTTGACTCTTCCGGGTGGTGAATTGCTGTACATTCCTCAGGCTTTTTCAACGCCAGAAGCACAAGGTTTTCTCGAGCACTGCCTTCGGGAGCTGCCCTGGCGGCAGGACAGCATTCGCATCGCCGGCAAAACCATGGCGGTGCCGCGTCTGCAGAACTGGTTTGGGGAGCCCGGTGCGCATTACAGTTATTCCGGGATCGCTCTAGCTCCGCTGCCGTGGACTGCCTCGCTTCTCGAGATCAAGGCACGGGTGGAGTCACTCTGCGACGGGCACTTCAATTGCGTGCTGGCCAACCACTATCGAGATGGCCGTGACAGTGTGAGTTGGCACAGCGATGACGAACCGGAATTGGGAGAACAACCCATGATCGCCTCCGTGAGTCTTGGTGCGAGTCGTCGATTCGAACTGCGTCATCGTCAAAAGTCCGCTCCCTCACTGCGTCTCACGCTCGATCATGGCAGCCTGCTGGTGATGCTTGGCAGGACTCAGGAGTTCTGGGCTCACCAGGTGCCCAAGGAGAAGGACGTGCAGGAGCCTCGTATCAATCTGACTTTCCGTCGGATTATTCACCGCAGAGAGCGTGCCTGACATGGACCGCTTCGACTTGTGCATCGTGGGTGCGGGAGTGGTGGGGCTGGCGATCGCAGAGGAGTTCGCCACGGCGCTGCCCTCCTCGTTCTCGATACTTGTTCTGGAACAGCATGAACACTTTGGGCAGGAAACCAGCAGCCGCAACAGCGAAGTCATTCATGCAGGTCTGTATTACACGCCGGGATCACTCAAGGCCAGGCTTTGTGTCACTGGCCGGGACATGCTCTACGGGTACTGCCAGCGTCATGGTATCGCTCACCGTCGCACGGGCAAGCTGATCGTGGCGCAGGCGGGCGAAACTGGCGTGCTGGAAGACCTGGCTCTTCGGGCGTCAGCCAATGGGGTGCAATCGCTGCAGTGGCGTGACAAAGCCGGTATCAAGACTCACGAACCGCAAGTGCAGGGGCATTCCGCGCTGTTCTCTCCGGATTCAGGCATAGTCGACAGCCACGCCTTCATGGAAAGTCTGCTGCAGCGCGCGCAGGTTGCCGGAGTTCTGTATGCCCCACGTTCGCGCGCCGACAGCATTGAGCCATCGGAAACCGGGTTCATCGTCGAGGCACTTTGCGGGCCGCAGGCACAGCCTTACCGATTTGCGGCGGCACGGCTGGTCAATGCGGCAGGCCTTCACGCCACAGCGCTGGCAGGTCGAATTGCCGGGATGAATCCGGAACTCGTTCCCGCCATGCAGATCAGCAAAGGCAACTATTTTCGCTATGCCGCGCCTGCCCCGTTCTCGCATCTGGTCTATCCTGTGCCAGAGAAGGATCAGCGTGGGCTGGGAATCCATGCGACGCTGGATCTGGCAGGTCAGGTCAAATTCGGGCCGGATGTGGACTTGGACGGGACGCTTGACTATCGGGTCGATCCGGCGCGCAGGGAAAGGTTTGCCGAGGCCGTGAGACGCTACTTTCCGGCACTGCGTGAGGAGGCTTTGGTGCCCGACTATGCCGGTCTGCGGCCTCGGCTCGCGGTAGCGATCGGTCAATACAGCGATTTTCTGATTCAGGACTCACGGCAGCACGGACTGCCGGGCCTGGTCCAACTTTTCGGGATCGAATCTCCGGGCCTTACGGCCAGTCTCGCCCTTGCACGGTATGTACGCTGCGAAACTTCCCTTATGCACTGAACAACTCAGTACTGCTCTTCCCGGGTTGCCACGTGTTCGTATACGTCGGTGCTGCCGTCGCTCTTCATGACCAATACGTCGTAGGACTGGAATTGATCGCTGATCTCCATGCCGGGACTGCCGATCGGCATGCCTGGGACCGCCAGGCCGACGGCGTCGTTGGGGGACTCGGCGAGGAAGCGCTGAATGAGACCGGCGGGGATATGCCCCTCGAACACATAGCCCTCTTCTGAGATGGCTGTGTGGCAGGACTGCAGCTGCGGAGGAATGCCAAGCCTGAGCTTGTCAGCATTGAGATCCTGTGGATGACTGATCTGTGCCACAAAACCGCGTTCGGTCATGTGATCCACCCAGCCGTTGCAGCACAGACAGGTAGGGCTCTTCAATACGTGCAGAACCGGCATGTCCGCGTCCGTCGTCAGAGGCTGCGTCGCAGTCACAGTAGCCGTCTGCTCCTGCTGACAGCCGCTGAAAAGCAGTCCAGCACAAAGGCTTAGAATCCAGTGTCGCCAAGTCTTCACGTGTCTCTCCTTACAGGGTGTGGGTGGCTTTGTCCGGATGGACCTTTCCGGCAAGCATATTCTCGATCTTCTGGCGCAACCGGACGTCGGCATCCTTGAAGTGAATGCCGATTCCTGCGGCACGATTGCTTTGCGCCAGCGGTGGCGTAATCCAGACAACCGTCCCTGTCACTGGTATCCGTTCCGATTCTTGCATCAAATTGAGAAGCATGAAGACGTCATTACCCAGTTCGTACGTCCGAGTGGTCGGAATAAACAGGCCACCATTCTTAAGAAACGGCATGAAGGCTGCGTGCAGCACGCTGCGATCCTTTATGGACAAGGACAGGATGCCGTGGCGGACAGGTATGGGCTCGTTCTCTGGCATGAGGGGCTGCATCGGATCACCGGGGTCGCTTGAACAAACGGGCAAAGTCCAGCAACAGGTCCTCCAGCATGAGTTGCGTGTTCGGGTTGGTGGTGCCGACCAATTGCGCATGCGCGGTAGCGACCCGATTGTACAGCTGCAGCAAGGCGAGTGTCTGCTCTTGCTGGCGCTTGGCCACATGGCTGTCGGCAAGGCTCTGCGCAAGTGCCAGCAGTGCTTCGCCCTTGAGCCTTGCTGCGGAGGCTGTCATCCGGTACTTGCTAAGCTCCGCCAGCCAGAACAGCAACATAGTCAGTAATTCCACAGAGAGTGATTTGCTGTAGCGACTTGCCACATTGAGCGGATACTCCTGCTTTTGCGCCAGCGCAAGCAGTGCTTCGCCGATCTCTCGGTAGGCAGCGGAAAGTCCGGACTCGACAATGGCTCTGGCTGTCAGTGGACGGCCATGAGCGAGCTCGATGATCTGCTCCAGATCGCTGACCGAGTGCGGCAGGTTCAGCGTCAGCAGCCACGCGAGCACTTCATGCCTGCTGGGTCTGGGCATTCGCAGATTTTGGGCTCGGCTACTGATGGTAGGCAGAACGGCTCTTGGCCGATCGCTCAGTAGAAGGAACACGACGTCTGGCGGGGGCTCTTCAAGCCCCTTCAGGAGGGCATTTGCGGAACTGGTCCCGAGGCTTTCCGCCGTGTCGAGAATGATGATGCGTCTGCCATCGCCATGCGAGTGCATTTCTAGGAACTGGCGAACATCGCGCACTTGTTCGACCTTTATCTGCTTGCTGGATTCCTCGGGCTCCAGCACAAGCAGATCTGGATTGTTTCCCGCCGCGTTAAGCAGACACGACTTGCAATCGCCACACGCCTTACTTGGCAAAGGACTCGGGCAGAGCAGATATTCGGCCAGCCTTGTGGCGAAATGACGTTTGCCCGTGTCGGCCTCGCCATGCAGCAGGTAAGCGTGACCCGCTCCACCTGAGCGAAACACGCTCAAGGTCTGTTGCCAGATGTCCTCGTGCCAGGGCATGGGCGTTGTGTCAAGCGTGCGGGTCACAGGAACCTCTCCAGTGCATGCAGGACATCGCTTTGAACCTCTTCCAGCGTACGTGAGGCATCGATCAGCACGCAGCGACCTGGCTCGGCCACTGCACGCTGGCGGTAACTGGCACGAACACGATCGAAGAACTCGAGCTTTTCCTGCTCGAAACGATCCAGACTGGCTCGCTTGCGCGCGCGCTCCAGTCCTACAGGAGGGGAGAGGTCCAGAATCACGGTCAGATCAGGTCGCAGATCGCCTTGTACCAAGGCTTCAAGGCTGGCGATGGTGTGCTGATTCAGTCCGCGACCGCCGCCCTGATAAGCATAGGTGGCATCGGTGAAACGGTCCGAAACAACCCACTTGCCGGCTTCCAGGGCGGGCTGAATGACTCTATTCAGATGCTGCGCCCTCGCCGCAAATATAAGCAGTAACTCTGTGAGCTCGCACATCTTCTCCTCGTGGTGCTGCAGCAGCAAGGCACGGATGTCTTCCGCCAGCGGGGTACCGCCCGGCTCACGAGTCACGACATGCTCGATGCCACGCTCCTGCAGCCGCCGGGTTAAAGCAAGAAGATTACTCGTCTTGCCCGTGCCCTCACCGCCCTCCAGCGTGATGAAACGGCCTCTTTCGGCGGGTAATGCATGTTCGCCCTGAGTCATGGTTCCAGTCCGAGTTGGTATTGCCGCACGGCGGCATTGTGTGCTTCGAGAGTGTCAGAAAACACGTGGCCACCGTCGCCGGTGGCAACAAAGTAAAGTGCTGTTCCTGGTGCTGGATTCAAGCTGGCGCGTATCGCGTCTCGTCCGCTCAGTGCAATGGGAGACGGCGGCAGCCCATTGATGCGATAGGTGTTATAGGGGGTGATACTCTCCAGATCTTCGCGGCGGATATTCCCATTATAGGTGTCTCTCATGCCATAGATTACTGTTGGATCAGACTGCAGCCGCATACCGAGCCGAAGTCGACGGACAAAGACACCAGCAATCTCGCTTCTTTCGCTGACCATGCCAGACTCCTTTTCAATAATGGAAGCCAAGATCAGTGCCTCGTAAGGCGACGTGTATGGAAGATCCTGCTGTCGCTGCCCCCATTCTTCCGCAAGTACCTGGTCCAGCCGTGCACTTGCCCGGCGAAGGATGGAGAGATCGGTGGTCCCCGCAGTGTAAAAGTAGGTATCCGGGAACAGGAGGCCTTCGAGTGAATCCCTCGGACTTTTCAGAGCGGCCAATAGCTCGGCATCATCGAGCCCTTGCAGTGTGGGTAGAACTCTGGGGCTGCTCCAAAGCGTGTTCAATGCCTCTTCGACAGTGGTGCCCTCGATAAAGGCCACGGGATACTGCACAAAAGGCCCTAGCAGCAAATGGTTCAACGCAGCACGAGGCGTAATGCCCGGTTGCAGTTCGAACTCACCCGCTCGTATCGCTGTATCGACTTTGGCGTAGCGCGCCCAGAGTGTCAGAACGCGTGGGTATCTCAATTCCGCGTGCCTTTGCAGCAAGGCAGCCACCGTCGCCATGCTGCTGCCAGTGGGAATCTCTATGATCACGGCGCTTGCTATCGGCAATGGTGCATCGAGATAACGTTGCAGCCACACAAACGCAGCCACGCTGCCCCCTGTTGCAAGCAAGACCATACCCAGCAGCACGGAAGCGGCGCGACGTCTACTCATGGTTCACTCCGCATCCATCGTCAGACCCTGCACAAGCCGGGTAAGTGGCCCTGGCTGCAGAGCTCGACGGTCGTTGCCGTCGCGCCATTCAATGACTGGCCAGATCCCCATGACACTATTGCAGACGAATATCTCATCCGCCTTCTGCAACTCTTCGATGTCGAAGTCACGAATGTCGACATCGATTCCATGAGCCTCACAGCATTCGAGAATGATATCCCGCATGATGCCTGCGACTCCGGACGAAGCAAGCAGCGGGGTCAGCATTCGTCCATCACGAACCAGAAAGACATTGCTACGCGTACCTTCAACCACTTTGCCTCCCGAGGTCAGCATCAGGCCTTCCAAATAGTTGGCTGAAAGTTCCATGCTTGCCAATACCTGATCGAGGCGGTTCAGGTGCTTGATACCGGCAAGCACTGGATTTTCGGACGCGGGATGCTGGCAGCGCATCAGTCGAACTCCGATTTGCGGCAGCAAAGCGTATTCGGCAGACAGCGGGTGCAGTGACAGGATTCGTCTTGGTTGAGACATCTCCGGTGGACGGTAGCCACGACCGCCAGATCCACGCGAGACAATTATCTTGAGGATGCAAGTGTCTTTCACATCCATCAAGAAAACTTTAACTTCGTTTTCCAGCGATTTGATATTAAGAGGGATTTTCAGAAATTCGCAGGTTTTTCTCAAGCGCAATAAATGACGATTCCAGTGCGCAGCGCGTCCGTTCTCCACCCGCAATGTCTCAAATGCCCCATCACCGTAGTGCAGGGCCCGATCGGAAAGATCCAGTGTGTCTTGTGATTGCCCGTTCACCAGCATGTCGTCACCAGAGTGCAAGTGCGGCTGAACATCGAAGGACCGGCCAGTCTCAACTGAATCTGGAGAACACCAGACTTCCGTTGGTGCCCCCGAACCCAAAGGAATTGCTAAGGACAACGTTCAATTTTGCGTCTCGGCTGAAATGAGGCACATAGTCGAGATTACATTCTGTATCGGGATTTTCGAGATTGATTGTCGGGGTGATGATCTGATCTCGGAGGGACAGCACGCAAATGATGGCTTCCACGGCGCCCGATGCCCCGAGCAGATGTCCCAGCATAGATTTTGACGAGCTTATCGCCAGTTTCGCGGCATGCTCTTTGAACACACTCTTGATCGCTTGAGTTTCCGCAATGTCACCGGCGAGAGTGGATGTCCCGTGCGCGTTGATGTAGTCCACATCATGCAAGTTCACGTTGGCATTGAGGAGTGCATTGTGCATGCACAGCGCCGCCCCCTTGCCACCTTCCGGCGGTGACGTCATGTGAAACGCGTCCCCGCTCATACCGAACCCTGTCAGCTCAGCGTAGATGCGTGCACCTCTCTTCCTGGCATGCTCATACTCTTCAAGCACCAGAATGCCTGCGCCGTCGCTCAGGACAAAGCCATCACGATCCTTGTCCCAGGGACGACTCGCTCGTTGAGGATCGTCGTTGCGTGTGGACAGGGCTCTGGCTGCGCAGAACCCACCCAGTCCGACGGGTGACGTCGCCATTTCTGCTCCGCCCGCAAGCATGACTTCAGCCTGGTTGTTGCGAATCATGTCGGCTGCTACGCCGATATTGTGTGTGCCAGTGGTACATGCGGTCGTAATGGCGATGTTCGGCCCCTGAAACCCGTAGCGGATGGACAATGTTCCACCAAGCATGTTGATGATTGCACCCGGTACAAAGAACGGAGATATCTTGCGCGGCCCGGCACTTCTCACCAGTTCGGAACTCTCCTCGATCGAACTTATGCCCCCTATCCCAGATCCTATCGCAACGCCGCAACGCTCGCGATTGAGCGCTGTGTCGAGTAACCCGGAGTCTTCCACTGCCTGGATGCCAGCGGCCAGTCCGTACTGGATGAAGATATCCATGCGGCGTGCTTCCTTGGCGTTCAGATACTGTGTGCACTCAAAGTTCTTGATGGAACCACCGAAGCGCGTGGTGAAGTCTTTTGTATCGAAATGCGTCAACATGTTAATCCCACTGCGACCTTCACGAATGGCGGACCAAGAGCTTTCAACGTCATTGCCCAGTGGTGTAACAAGCCCCAAACCAGTGATAACCACTCTTCTGCCGTGCACTGCGCCACTCTCCAGAACAGATGAATAAGGATAGTCATTAGGAATTGAATACTTCAGACAAAATAAAAGCTACTCCGGTGAGACTCCGGAGTAGCTTTGTTGTGTAGCCTGAGTTCGCTTACAAGTGCTTGTTGATGTAATCGCAAGCCAATTGAACAGTGGTGATCTTCTCGGCTTCCTCATCCGGAATTTCAGTCTCGAATTCTTCTTCCAGGGCCATTACCAATTCAACAGTATCCAAAGAATCAGCGCCTAAGTCTTCTACAAAAGAAGAAGAAGCCTTTACGTCCTCTTCCTTCACGCCAAGTTGTTCGCAGACGATTTTCTTAACGCGTTCTTCAATGCTACTCATAACTATTATTAGCTCCTAAAAACTGATTTTTGATACTGCTTTTCGATTATAGCTGGTTGCTTTTGGATCAACCTGAACAATTCAAATATTAAGTGTACATCTATTTTCAGCGGGTTGTAATCTTAAACACTTAAATATATCCCCAATTGAAATTAAAATATTTTAAAATCAATCAGTTAAATGAATTTACATATGCCTTATGCCATGTACATTCCACCGTTGACATGCAGAGTCTCGCCTGTAATGTACGCACCGCAATCAGAGGCCAAAAAGCCTACAGCAGCAGCTATTTCCTCAGGCGTTCCGAAGCGTGCAAGCGGAATCTGCGACATGAGTACTTCGATCTGCTTTTCCTGCAAAGCACGAGTCATGTCAGTGTCTATGAAGCCGGGTGCCACGCAATTCACCGTAATGCCACGTGAACCGATTTCCCTCGCCAGAGACCTTGAAAAACCTTCGACCGCTGCCTTGGATGCTGCATAGTTCGTTTGGCCCGCATTGCCGCTGGAGGCAACGACGGAACTGATATTGATAATACGACCCCAGCGAGCTTTGGTCATGCCTTTAAGAGCTAACTTGCAGACGCGATATAGAGCGCTCAGATTGGTACTTATGACATCATCCCACTCGTCGGACTTCATGCGTATCAGCAGGTTATCGCGGGTGATACCAGCGTTGTTCACCAGAATCAAAGGTAGTCCGAAATCCCGCTCTATTTGCTCCATCACAGCTGACACTGAATCAGTTCTAGCTACATCAAGCGCATAACCCCGACCAGCTATGCCACTTTGCTTCAGGTAATCAGTGATATCCGTGGCACCTTTATCGGAAGTGGCTGTCCCCAGAACAATGCAGCCCTGACGACCAAGTTCCAAGGCGATGGATTTGCCAATCCCGCGACTGGCGCCTGTAACAAGCGCAATTCTCTTGATTTCTGTTGTCATGTAGTTAGTTGGCCTCAATCAGGCGACCGATTCTTGTCCTGTCATCGCTCAGACCTTCACGAAATCATCTGCACAGCTTCTGAGAAACTGTCCGGATCTTCAGTCGCGCAAGTCTGTATCAGCGCATCTATACGCTTTGACAGGCCGCCAAGCACCTTGCCTGGTCCGCACTCCACCAGCAAGTGGCAGCCTTGCTGGCTGATTGTTTGAACGCACCTGACCCACTGTACAGGCAAATAAAGCTGCCTCAGCAGATTCTCTCGGATGTCATTGGTAGTCATTGCAATTCTTCCGTCTACATTCTGTACCACAGGAATTTGGGCGGGATTGAACTTGATTTTGACAAGTTCCTCACTGAGTCTCTCAGCCGCTGAGCGCATCAATTCGCAATGGGACGGTACGCTTACATTAAGTGGCAAGGCGCGCTTCGCACCAGCGTCCTTGCAGGCCTGCATGGCTCGCTCCACCGCCGTTCTCTCTCCGGAAATAACGGTCTGGCCGATTGAGTTGTAATTGGCAGGTGCGACGACTGAACTTCCAGCAACTTCGCGGCAGATTGCCTCTATCCTTTCATCCTCAAGACCAAGGATCGCTGCCATGCTGCCTGTGCCCTGGGGTACTGCATCCTGCATGTACTGACCTCGTCTATGCACGACTCTGATGGCATCTCCAAAAGCAATTACTCCAGCACATACAAGCGCCGAATACTCTCCCAGACTGTGTCCTGCGAGAATGCGTGGGCTTGCGTATCCTCGAGTTTGCCATACACGCCAGATGGCAACTGATGCGGTCAACAATACGGGTTGGGTTATATGAGTCTGATCGAGCAGGCCTTCGGGATTCTCGGAAACAATTTTCCAGAGATCCATGGAAAGCACATCAGAGGCCTCATCGAATGTACCTCGGACTTCGGAATGAACTTCATGCAGTGTGGCTAGCATCCCGAGTTTTTGAGACCCCTGTCCTGGAAACACGAAGGCGAAATTTTTCATGGTGTGATCCTGAATAATCAACTGGTGGCAAGATCGGCAGATTCGACGTGAATTGTCGCCACGTGTTCCTGAATTACACGGGGAACATTGAACCGGACTTCGTGCATCGCTTGATTGATGGCACGCTCAAAGCCCTTCACAGTTGCATTGCCATGGCTCTTGACGATGATGCCCTGCAGTCCGAGTACGCTGGCCCCATTGTATTGCGCGGGATCGAATTTATCATTCAGGCTCTTCAGAAATGGCTTGAGCAAGATGCCGAGCAGTCTGAAGAACAGGCTACCCAAGCTTGCCTGCCTGGCAACCCTTTTCATCAGAGTGACTACCCCTTCACTGGTCTTGATTGCAAGATTGCCGGCAAATCCATCGCATACAATGACGTCAGCCTTGCCCGAGAAAAGTTCGTTCCCTTCGATATAGCCTGCGAATTCCAGCATCGGAGAATCCTCTAGAAGGCGTGCCGCCTCCCTCACCTCGTCGGATCCCTTATGGTCTTCCACACCGATGTTGAGCAACGCAACGCGAGGACGTTCAACTCTTCGCAACACACGCCATAGCACTGCTCCCATGATGGCAAATTCCTGCAGGTTTCGAGCGTTGCAGTTGATGTTGGCACCTACATCAAGCAACAAGCCAGATTCCCCGGATTCAGGATAGGGAATGTTCGCGACAATTGCAGGTTTGGTTACACCAGGGATCTTTTTCAGCAAATGCCGACCTATCATCAACAGCGCGCCAGTGTTGCCGCCACTGACGCAGGCGTCGACCTCCCCTTGTTTCACCAGATCGACGGCGAGGTACATCGAAGAGTCTTTTGCGTTGCGGAGAGCTTCTGCTGGGCTGGATTCATTGGAGATGTGGACAGAGGTATGCGTCATCTGCACTCGGCGGCGGACACTGTCTTCCAGGCCACGCAAATACGGTTCTACAAGAACGCTGTCTCCGACCAGCAGCATCGTGACATCGGGGTTTTCACGCAGAAACTGAATGGAAGCTGGTAGTGTCACTGGGGGGCCGAAATCTCCCCCCATGACATCAATTGCGATGCGTGACTGACCTTGCAAGCTTACTTGTCACCAAGGTCCAGCACTTTCTTGCCTTTGTAAAAACCATCAGCAGTGACGTGATGGCGGCGATGCACTTCACCGGTGGTCTGATCGGTTGACAGAGTGGGCCCTGTCAATGCGTGGTGTGCGCGACGCATGTTGCGACGTGAGCGTGAAACCTTTACCTGTTGAACTGCCATTTTGAGACTCCTGAGTGTGGTGACAAGTAGATGCGGCCACCTTGCATTTAATTGAATTTCTTTTCTTCTTTGAGCTTCTTCAGGATGGCGAACGGATTGTCGTCACGCTGAACAGGATTGCCAGACTGGCTGCTTTTGCGACCGTCATCAGTCCTGCCTAGCGCTTGGCATGCCAGGGGGTGATAACTCACGATCGGCATTGCCAACATCAGTTGCTCTTCCAGGATATCGAGCAAGGACAGTCGTGGTTCTGCCGACAGCCAAGGGTCGACATCATCCGGGAGGCGATCGATTTGGGCGTTCGACTCAACCACCCCAAGTTTGAAGGATTCCTTCAGCACGGTGTCCGTCTGCTCGAGACATCGCTGACAAATAGTTGTCACGGATGCCTCTATGTCGCCCTTTATAATGCGTCTATGCTTCTCATCAAGCCCGAATTGCAACGAAATCTGCACTTGACTGGCTGAATCAGCAAGCAACTCACAGAATCGTGCCAGTCGTGAGACAGGTACTATCCCTTTTATGTGAGCACGTTGTGCAAAAGTCTTTCGTGCATCCACGTGGTCTGGTACGGGGGGCTCAACCATAGGCGCGCAATAATAGGCCCCTCGCTCGCTTGTGTCAAAAATAAAAACTACAACGGCATGATATTTCTCGAATTACCGCAATCTTGATGAGGATTTGGAAAAGTGTTCGATCGTTGCGGACATGACTGCGCCCATGGGTGCTTCCACTTCCAATCTCCCGTCGCCAGAAGGAAGTTCGAAGCTGACGGCAGCTGCATGCAGACATAGACGATGCTCGTTGTCAGGTTTCGCCTCATGCATTCTTGTGTATTTGGGATCACCAACGATGGGATGCCCTGCATGCTGGCAATGTACGCGAATCTGATGCATGCGCCCGGTTGCCGGGCGGGCTTCTAGCAGAGTCACTTCGGCCAACTTCCTGATGATCCTGAACTGGGTCAAACTTGGCTTTCCGTCTTCACTGACCTTGACTACCTTTTCTCTTGCGCAGATCTCGACCTTTTGCAAGGGGACGTCCACTTTCGTCAAGCCGTCTGGCCACTTGCCATATACAAGTGCCTGGTAAATCTTGGTAACACGGCGTGCCTTGAGCTCACCTTGCACGTACTTCAATGCAGCAGCGTTTTTTGCCAGGACCAGACATCCTGAGGTTTCCTTGTCGATTCTATGGGCTAGCTCCAGGTACGAATCTGTTTCGTCTCTTGCTTTGTGGTGCCAGCGTAACGCCTCTACGAATCCTACCCTGTTGCCCGTTCCCGCGTGTACAGCAATACCTTGTGGCTTGTTCACGACAAGAAAATCAGCGTCCTCGTAGAGAACCGCATTCTGGACCAGTGACAGCAACTGTGTTCCTGGGACCGCCAGCGCCATGGCTTGTGCTTTGCGCACGGGCGGTAGACGCAACAAATCTCCAGTATGCAGCCGGGTCTCCGGCTTGACTCGCTTCTTGTTGACACGAATCTCGCCTTTCCTGAGCAAGCGATAAATGTGCGACTTGGGAACCCCCTTCCAGTGTGTGATCAGAAAGTTGTCGACTCGTTGCAAATCACAATTTTTGTTGATTGTCAGAATCTCGACAGCGCGGGTGACTCCAGAAAGGGAAACAGATTGTTTGTTGCTCATGAGTCAAGACTGGCCACCGAGGTTTGGGAGCGCAGTATAGCAAGTGCATTTGTATCGGCCCAATTGCTCAAGTGCGATGGTGTACAATACCCAGCGATTTTTTTTGGAGCCGAGGACCATGGAAAACATCAAGCTAGCACTGGAAAAACTATTGAGTGACGCGCTGAGCAAGGCGTCTGGCATTCCGGGAGTGCGAGCCAATGTAATCAATACCTCGCGCCCTGAGTTTGGCGACTATCAAGCGAATGGCGTGATGAGTGCTGCCAAGCAACTGCGCCTTAATCCAAGAGACCTTGCAAATAAAACGATTTCCCTAGTTCAGGATGACGCACGAATTGCGAGCATGACTGTCGCGGGACCTGGCTTCATCAATATTGTCCTGAATGAATCAGAACTAGCGCGAAAGGCCACGCAGTCAATTGAATCAGGAACACTCGTAGCCCCAACTCAGGAGTCGTTCAGCATTGTCGTTGACTACTCAGGTCCGAATCTTGCCAAGGAGATGCATGTCGGCCATTTGCGCGGCACGATCATTGGCGATTGCCTGGTACGTGTTCTGCAAGCATTGGGGCACCGTGTGATTCGCCAGAATCATGTGGGCGACTGGGGCACTCAATTCGGTATGCTGATAGCCTACATGGACTCCCTGCAGTCAGAGCCGGAGAGAGCAACATTGCAGTTGGCGGACCTCGAGCTGTTCTATCGTAATGCCAAGGCGCAGTTCGACAATGACCCCGGTTTCGCGGAACTCTCCCGACAATATGTTGTGCGGCTGCAACAAGGGGATGCCGATTGTCTGCGCGCCTGGCAACATTTCATCGATCATTCCCTCGCACATTGTGAAGCTATTTACAAAAAACTTGGTGTAACGTTGGCTCACGCCGATCTGCGAGCCGAAAGCTTCTACAATCCCGTGTTGCCTGAGGTGATAGCGGAATTGAAAGCCAAAGGCATGTTGAGTGTCTCGGACGGTGCGCAATGCGTCTTCCTCGACGAATTCAAAGGCAAGGAAGGCGCGCCGCTGCCGGCGATCGTGCAGAAATCAGATGGCGGATATCTCTACGCCACTACAGATCTTGCAGCATTGCGCTTTCGGGGACGGGAATTGAATGCAGATCGCATTCTTTATGTCGTTGACGCGAGGCAAAGCCTGCATTTCCAGCAAGTCTTCGCCATTGCTCGCAAGGCCGGTTTCGTGCCAGAAGCTTGTCAACTGGAGCATATTGCTTACGGCACAATGATGGGCAAGGACGGCAGACCTTTCAAGACGCGCAGCGGAGACACAGTAAAGCTGCAGGGCTTGCTCGACGAGGCTGTGCATCGCGCATTGATCGTCGTCACAGAAAAGAATCCAGAGCTTGATCTGGAAGCGCGCAGTCGCATAAGCGAAGTGGTGGGTGTGGCAGCAGTCAAGTATTCGGATTTGTCCAAGAACAGGACTAGCGACTATGTCTTCGACTGGGAAACAATGCTTTCCATGGAGGGCAATACAGCTCCGTACATGTTGTATGCCTACGCACGCATCCGCAGCATCCTGCGAAAACGGGATGATGCCGAACTAAAAACTGTTTCAAATGAGATAAATGTCGGCACTGCCGAAGAACGAGCGCTCTTGCTGAAACTTCTGCAATATCCAGAGACTCTGCATGTTGTGTCACTCGAGTGTCTGCCCAGTCAATTGTGCAGCTACCTTTACGAACTGGCTGGAACCTTCATGCGCTTCTACGAAGCATGCCCAGTGTTGAAGGCAGAACCTGGCAAACGCGAATCACGTCTCGCTCTTGCCGCGTTGACTGCTGAAATACTTAAATCCGGACTATCTCTTCTCGGCCTTCAGACACTTGAGTCGATGTAGGCGTTGGGGCTCGCACATTCACGAGCCCCATTGCTCAAGCTGCAATGACTGACTGTCAGTCACATAGCTGCAACAGCAATTTGTTCAGCCGTCGAGTGAAACTGCCCGGATCTTGCAGTTGGCGACCTTCGGACAGACAGGCTTGATCGAAGAGAACCGACACGAAATCTCCAAATCGCTCTTCGTCTGCCTCCAGGTCCAGTTTCTGTACTAACGGATGATCTGGATTCAACTCAAAGATCGGCTTGCTTTCGGGAAGGAGCTGGCCGGCAGCTTCCATGATGCGACGCATCTGAGCTCCCATGTCATGCTCATCAATCACAAGGCAGGCTGGTGAATCAGTCAGCCTGTGAGTCACTCGTACTTCCTTGACGTGCTTTTCCAAGTGAGAAAGGACTCTCTTGGTCAGCGCTTCGAATTTCTTTTCTGTCGCCTGATGCAGTTCCTTTTCAGCGGTGTCCTCGAGCGGGCCCAGATCTAGCGTTCCGCGAGCGATGTCCTGAAAGAGTTTGCCTTGATACTCTTGCAGGTGGCTCATCAGCCATTCATCTATCCGGTCGGAAAGCAATAGCACTTCCAGCCCCTTCTTCTTGAATATTTCAAGGAGGGGGCTGTTTCGCGCAGCTGCTGGGGTTTCAGCGACTATGTAATAGATATTCGCTTGCTCTTGTTTCATTCTCGATACGTAGTCTGAAAGCCCCTGATCCTGCTCAGTGCCGCCAAATTGAGTGGTTGAGAACAACAGCAGTTCCGCGATCTTCTCGCGGTTGCTGTAATCTTCGCCGGGTCCCTCCTTCAGCACCTGTCCAAACTCCTTCCAGAATTTGCCGTACTTCTCAGCGTCTTCTTGTTTCAGCCGAGACAACATGTCGAGAGCCTTCTTGGTCAGCGCACTCCGCATGGAGTCAACAATGGGATCCTTTTGCAGGATCTCGCGCGAAACATTCAATGAAATGTCATTTGAATCAATGACTCCTCGCATGAATCGAAGGTAAAGTGGCAAGAATTGTTCGGCATCATCCATGATGAATACCCGCTGCACGTAGAGCTTGAGGCCTCGTGCGGCATCTCGATTCCAAAGATCGAAGGGGGCGCGGCCGGGAACGTAAAGCAAACCGGTGTATTCCAGCTTTCCCTCTACCCTGTTGTGACTCCAGGTCAGAGGTTCGTCGAAATCGTGAGAGATCAATTTGTAAAATTCCTTGTACTCTTCATCCTTGATCTCGGAACGTGGACGTGTCCAGAGCGCTTTGGCTGTATTGACTGCTTCGAATTGCGGCCCCTCATTGCCGTCATTACTCGAATTGACAGAGTTCTTCAGCATCAATACCGGAATCGAGATATGGTCTGCGTACTTCTTGACGATATGACGAATTCGATACTCATCCGCGAAATCTGACTCGTCAGGACGTAGATGCAGTATGACCTGCGTGCCGCGATGAGGTTTATCGACAGTTTGCACGGAATACTCTGCTTCGCCAGTGGAGACCCAATGCACCCCCGCGGCGCTGTTGGTGCCTGCTCGACGCGTTATCACTTCCACTTTTGATGCAACAATGAAAGCGGAGTAGAAACCCACACCAAACTGCCCAATGAGTTGCGAGTCTTTCTTTTGGTCATCACTCAAGTTTGCAAGAAATTGTGCGGTCCCTGATTTGGCTATTGTTCCGAGATTGCTGATCACCTCGTCGCGTGTCATGCCAATTCCGTTGTCGGAAACCGTAATGGTAGCGGCATCCTTGTCAAACTCTATCTTGATGTGCAGATTGGAGTCGGACTCGAAGAACTCTGGCTTGGATAGTGCTTCGAAGCGCAGCTTGTCTGCCGCGTCTGATGCGTTCGATATCAGTTCGCGAAGAAAAACCTCCTTGTTGCTGTAGAGCGAGTGAATCATCAAGTGAAGAAGCTGCTTTGCCTCGGTTTCAAACCCTCGAGTTTCCTTTCTTGCCTCAATCGTCATTCAATACAACCTCGTATTCTTTAGTAATGAAAAAGCCCGGTCACTCCTTAAGCGGCCGGGCCTTCTCTTGGGGCAAGCCCAAATTATTTCAAGTTAAGAATGACTCAGGAACGATAGAAGTCGATCGCGTCTTGCTTTCGTATGCGAAGGTTTTCGAAACGTGCCTTGCTGTTCTCGATATAGTTCAAGAAGGACGTAGCAGAGCTTTCACCCAGCTCTTGTGCGCGGCGCGCAGCCACCGCAGCTTCGTCAAATTGATCGAGTTCAACCAGAGCACGCGCGAGGAATAACTGAGCATCGCCGGTATTCTCCAAGCCGCCGCGATTGAGTGCCTCTCGCATAGCTGAAGCAGCGTTCTCGTAGTCATGCATCATGTAATAAATGTATCCCAGCTGATCGTAGGATGCACCGGTTTCGCCCGTTTCGGCTGCCTTGATTGCAGGCGCAAGTGCCATCTCATACTCGTTTGCGAGCAAGTACATCTGCACGAGTCGCTGCAGGTTCTCTTCGGTTTCCTCTACTACACCGTCCTGGATTCCTTTTTCAAGTACCCTTGCACCTTTGTAGGGAGCATCGATTCCTGCAAGAGACTGTGCGAGATTTAGAAACTCTGATTCGCTCGACATATAGCCTTTTGCAAAGGTTACCGACAGTGTCTCAATACGCTTCTTATCGTTGTCAAGATAGCCATAAATTGCGGAAAGGTTACGCCAATCGCTGGGCTCATCAAACAAGGTGACCATCTGCTTGGTGATGCGTTCTGCGTTAACATAGTCTTCCAGTTCAATGTACATCAGGTTTAGCAAGCCATAGATGTTCTTGGCGATTGGTCGACCAGCAGCAGAGAGCATCTCCATGTGATTGATTAAGAATGGAATCGCTTCATTATACTGTGAAAGGTTGTAATGAGAGTTGGCAAGGCCTAAGTAGACGTTTTCGTTTTCCTCATCAGAAAGCTCACGCCAGCGTGTGAAAGCATCTATTGACTCAACGAACTTTTCCTCGCCCATATATAACTGTCCGAGCGCCATCAAGGCGCGCAAACGAGACTCGGGGCGAAGATTTTCTATAGTAAGAATTTTCTCGAACGTCTCCAGTGCCATGGGAATATTATCTGTATTAAGATAGTAATTCGTGTAGAAGTTCAGCACTGTGGATTTCTCGAAGTCGTTCAATCGATCGTAACGCTCGTTGAGCTCATCGAGAATGACTTTGGCGCGCTCGTAATCAGGCTGTACGCCCTCCTCCTCAGGACTCATCAACTCCTGAATTTCGGACACCTGATTGAACACGCGTTCTGTCAGTACGTCAGAAGATCGTGTAGGAGGCGGCGCGCGAGGTCCGTCTTCCTCTTCAGCTGCCATTGTACTGAAAGAGTAAAGAAGCGCGGACACAAAAACTGCCGACATGGAAACAGCAGTCAAAATTTGGCGTGAACGATTTCTCTGCAGAAATACTCTCGACATTACTGTTCACCTTCGAGCTGATAGCGGAACACATATTGCACATTTGGAACTTCGACACCCTTCCCATCGACGACCTTGGGCTGGAACTTGAATTTCTCCGCAGCACGGATTGATGCTGTATCGAAGATTTCCGGAGGTTCGGCGTCTACTACTACTACATCTCGTACGCCACCAGTTTCCGTAACCGTAAAACTTACCTGACACCAGCCCTCAATCCCGCGAGACGCAGCACGCGTTGGGTAAGTCGGAGTAACGTTCACCAGAGGAAGCATTTCCCCGTCGGTAATCGAGATGCTCGCACCACCAATAGACAGGTCAGTATCGATCTGCACAGCAGCACGCTGGATCGCCAAATTCGGACCTGCGTCCATGGAAACCTGGCGGTCGGGTACATCAGGGGGAGGTGTATCGAGTTGTTCAAGCGGCTGGGGCTTCTCGATTTCTCTTACAACTTCCATCTCGATCTCTGGCATTGTTGCGTCAACGATCTTTACTACGTTGACGTTTTGCTCCAATTGCGCTCCAGTAGCAATCAGCGCTTGCATGACGAAGAACAAACCAAGGGTGATAAGCAACGCCACTATCATCGAAAAAAACCATCTTATCGCGATCATAGTTTATGCCTCCGTTGAAATAGAAACGTTTGCGATTTGAGCCTCGCGCGCAGCACGCAGGATGTCCATCACGTGCTGATTGGTAGCCGCTCTGTCGCCTTGAATGACGACTGAAGAGTTTGGAGCCTCTGCCAGTCGCAACTCGAATCTGGAGCGTATGAATCTTGGGTCTACTTGCTCACCGTCAATCCAAATGTCCCCTTCCGGAGAGACCGCAATCAAGATCAAATCTTTCGATTTTGGTTCAGCGGTTGAAGCCTGGGGTTTGCTGACTTCTATACCGGCCTCTGTCACGAAAACTGAGGTCACGATGAAGAAAATCAGCAGAATGAACACGACGTCGAGCATTGGGGTAAGGTCAATTTCCCCAGGCCCTTCGTCGCTTCTTTTCTTCATTAAGCCACTTTTCATTTTTATGCCTTCTAAGGTGTTTAATTGGATATGGCCAAGTGATCTTCGAGAAGCTCCAGATCGTTCTCCATCTTATGCTTGAGCATGTTCGATGCGAAGATTCCGGAGAGCGCTCCTACCATGCCAGCCATTGTCGGTATTGTGGCCTTGGAAACTCCGCCCGCCATGGATTTGGCGTCGCCGCCTCCGGTCAATGCCATGACGAAGAACACTTCAATCATGCCCGTTACTGTGCCTAGAAGGCCAAGCAACGGGCAAATCACAACAAGTGATTCAATCAAGGGCATCGTTGACTTCAAATCGAGCGATATCTCAGAAAGCATCATCATTCGAATTTGCCTGGCGCGCCAGGAATTCTTGTCTGTCCTGGCATTCCATGTAGCAAGGGTCTGTTTGACTTTCTTGGCATGTGTGGAATGCAAGTACCACAAGCGCTCGAACACCAGTGAGAACTTGACCAAGAGCAATATGGCGATGACCCAGAGGACACTGCCTCCTCTATCCATAAATGCCAAGATCGCATCGTAGGCATCCATCAGAGCGAAAAACATAATGTAATCCTCGTGAAAGCTCCCGCCTTACTTGTTGGCTGCTTCGGCTTTGCGGGCAATGATTCCCGTGGCCTGTTCTTCCATGATATGGATGATGTTGTCGGCTTTCCCTTTCACCCATGCGTGCATGAGAATCGCGGGAATTGCAGCAACAATGCCTTCCACGGTAGTCATTAGAGCCATAGAAATACCACCTGCCATGATGGTCGGGTCTCCAGCGCCATACACTGTAATTTGCTGGAACACTTGAATCATACCGGTCACTGTACCAAGCAGGCCCATCAAAGGTGCGATCGTTGAGCATATCTTGATAAGAGTCAGGAATCGCTCGAGTGCAGGAGTCTCCTGAAGGATGGCTTCGCCAAGCTTTAGCTCGAGAGTCTCGGTGTCCACATTAGGGTTGGCTTCAGCTACAAGTAGCACACGACCCAGTGGATTGTTCTTGCTGGGCTTGTCCGCGTTTTTGATCTGAGCATTCACGCGAGCAGCGACTATAGTCAGAATAAATGAGCGGATAAGGGCAATGAAAACTGCGATTGCACCAACGCCGATAATCGCGAATCCGATTACCCCGGAGTTGTCGCGGACCTGCTCGGCTGCTGTGGGGAAGTTGATCAAATTGGCCATCATGCTACCGCCGAGTGCACCAGTAGGGTCGATACCAACGCGGTGCATACCACTAGTGGCACTTTCAAGCGCTGACGCACGGCTTACCACATCGGGAGCTGGTTGACGCGGCAGCACTTGAAGGTGACCAATAGCGCCGGAGTAGCTAAGGTATTCACCGTCGGCAACAGCGTTGAAAGCCCCGATTCGGGTTACTGTGCGAGTGGACTGCTCGCCAGACGGCAGACTGACCATTGCGTCGTATTTGACAACCTTGCCAGACTCTACTAACTCCTGCTGCATAAAAAACCAGAAACGCTCGATCTCATCGATACGCACCTGCTCGGTGTCGCTGGCAACTCGAGAGATGAAGTCGTCGAGGAACTCTTCACGGCCATCGTATTGGGCGCTGACCAACGAGTTCTCTAAAATGCTTCTGAAGTCACCGGCAACGCCCTGAATGGTGCCAAGCAACTCGTTTAGGTCGGCACGAGCTGTCCGCAATGCTTCTCGTCGCTCGGCAATAACCAGTTGGTTGGCGTCAAATTGGGTTGTCAACTCAGCATTGGTTGCGTTTTCCTGTTCAATACGCGCCTTGGTCTCGTCAAGAATTTGCTGTTGCTGGTTGGCTTGCTGCTGGAATCGCTGCTCACGCTCACGATGCTCGGCAGATTGCGCCACGCGGTCCTGCTCTACGTTATCAAGCAGCTCTGCCAGCGTGGACGCCGGTTGCTGTGCGTAAGACTGCGAAGAAATGGCCAAGACAAGGCCAGTCATGGAAATACCTGCGAATTTGATTATTTTTTTCACTGTACTGACTCCGGTGCAACGATTGGAAGATCCATAATGGCAGGTGATACAAGCCCGCTGGATACGCTGATAGCTCGCTGGACTGCTGTTCGGTACTCGATTGGGTCAAGGGTCACCCAAGTGCCTGCAGTCTTGTCCCAGGCGCCAGTCATTGTGCGATCTTTGGTCTGGTACAACAGCGCGATGCGCCCGACTCGGAGAATGTCCACATCACGATCAGCACCTTCGATATTGAGAGTTGTAGGATAGGTCTCGTGAGTTCGTCCGTAGTTATTTTCAGTCTGATAAAGCACGAGAATCTGTCGGAATTTTTCAGCTACGGAGACGTCTGGGCTGTCGATCGCATCGCGAGCGAACTGGAGACGCGCTCGTCGCTCTTCCTGTTGGAAGGGCAAGTCGAGTTCGATGAATTGCTCAATGCTAGTCAACATCTTTGACATCAGCAGGGGCATTTCTTGCGTTACAACTGCTACGTCGGTGATGGACTGTTGAAGGGTGGCGATGTTCTCTTCCTGCACGGAGATCTGCTTGCGCAGGCCGGCGTTAAGTACAAGCATCGCTTCCAGGTTGTCATTCTCCAGCTTGAACTCTTCAAACAAAGTGCTTGCGGAGTTGGACAATCTGGTGACGTTCTCCTGGGAAGCAGCTGCGGCCTGGTTTTGTTGATCTATGATATTCAAGGCTTGATCGATGATGCTCGTATCAACCTCAGCTGCTTGAGTCGCGCCAGCTACCATCAACGATGCGAAAGGAGCTAGAACCTTGTAATAAAATCGACGGTTATTCATGTGCCATCCTATTATTGTGTTTACCAGTCAGAGTGTTGATGCAGACTGTGCTGGACTGCCCGCGACGCACCCTGAAAACTTGTGTTTGATTGAAACAAATCCTGTCTTCTCTGCCAGGACTCCCCGCACGTTCCTCCCTAAACAGAATCGGCAGACGCTCCATTTCGCATCGCATCACCAGCATCAGTTACTTTTTTACTCAAAGAAGAAAAAATGAGATTTAAGGTAACTTAATCAGGTAACACTTTCATTTTCCTAGTCAAATTCGGCTTTCCCTATCGAATTCTTGGGCAAGACTAACACAGCACATCCGTTTTTTAGAACCTCCTGGCGTATAAAATTTAACGGAATTTGGAGTACACACCTACGGTTTCGTGTACCGGTACTAGCTACCAGCCAGTTACCATGCTGATCGCCTTGCCAATATCAGCAAGACTCTTCACAGTAGTGACACCTGCATCCTCAAGGGAGGCAAATTTCTCTGCCGCTGTGCCTTTGCCTCCGGAAATTATGGCTCCAGCGTGACCCATTCGTTTGCCCGCAGGGGCTGTCACACCCGCAATATAGGAAACTACCGGTTTAGAGACATTCTGCTTGATATAAGCTGCGGCCTCTTCCTCTGCCGTGCCACCGATTTCTCCAATCATGACAATAGCTTCAGTCTGATCGTCCTTCTCGAATAGCCCGAGGATGTCGATGAAGTTAGAGCCTGGAATCGGGTCTCCCCCAATTCCCACACAGGAGGACTGCCCGAATCCGAAATCAGTGGTTTGTTTGACAGCCTCATAGGTTAGTGTCCCTGAGCGCGACACGATACCCACTTTACCTGGTTTGTGGATATTGCCTGGCATGATCCCGATCTTGGCCTGCCCGGGCGTGATGACGCCCGGGCAGTTAGGCCCGATAAGACGGACGCCCAGTTCGTCGCACTTTACCTTGACGTCAAGCATATCGAGGGTGGGGATACCTTCTGTGATACACACAATCAACTTAATGCCTGCAAATGCTGCTTCAAGGATTGAGTCTTTGCAGAAAGGCGCCGGAACGTAGATCACAGACGCCTCGGCAGCGGTGTTGCGAACTGCGTCCTTCACGGTATTGAAGACGGGAAGTCCTAGATGGGTCTGACCGCCTTTCCCTGGGGTGACCCCTCCGACCATGCGGGTGCCATAATGAATTGCCTGTTCCGAGTGGAACGTCCCCTGCGAACCTGTGAATCCCTGGCAGATCACACGGGTTTCCTTTGTCAACAAAATGCTCACTTCACACCCCCTGCGGCGGCAACCACCTTTTCTGCAGCGTCCGTGAGACTAGTTGCAGCAATGATATTCAAACCACTGTCACTAAGCACCCTGCGGCCAAGCTCAGCATTGTTTCCTTCAAGTCGAACGACGACCGGCACCGCCACACCCACTTCGGACACTGCACCGATAATCCCTTCAGCAATCATGTCGCAACGAACGATGCCGCCGAAAATGTTAATCAGCACAGCCCGAACATTAGTGTCGGACAAGATGATCTTGAACGCTTCCGTCACTCGTTCCTTGGTAGCACCGCCGCCCACATCGAGAAAGTTGGCAGGATGGCCACCATGCAATTGAACGATGTCCATGGTCCCCATAGCGAGACCGGCACCGTTCACCATGCAGCCGATATTGCCGTCGAGCGCCACGTAATTGAGTTCCCACTTCGCCGCCCGTGATTCGCGCTCATCGTCCTGACTCGGATCATGCATTGCACGCAGCTTGGGCTGACGGTACAGCGCGTTGCCGTCAATGTTTATCTTTCCATCAAGGCAATGCAGATTGCCTTCTGAGGTAATCACAAGCGGATTGATTTCGAGAAGGGCAAGATCAAGATCCGCGAACAGCTTCGCAAGTCCGAGGAAGAGGTGTGTGAACTGCTTGACCTGGACATCATTGAGGCCCAGTTGGAAAGCCAGTTCACGTGCCTGATAGGGCTGAGCTCCGCATAGTGGATCTATAATGGCACGCAGGATTTTTTCGGGAGAATCTTCCGCTACTTTCTCAATTTCAACACCGCCCTCTGTCGACGCCATGAACACGATACGTCGAGAGGAGCGATCAACCACGGCGCCGAGATACAACTCTTTGGCAATATCCGTGCAGGTCTCGACCAGGATTCTGCTTACGGGCTGACCGTTGGAATCAGTCTGGTAAGTCACCAGATTCTTGCCCAGCCACCTCTCAGCGAAGGCCTTGATCTCGTCCTTGCTGGATACCAGCTTGACACCACCTGCCTTGCCGCGACCACCGGCGTGTACCTGGGCCTTGACCACCCACTTTTCACCGCCGAGCTTGTCAGCAGCAGCTGCCGCGTCTTCTGCATTGTCTACTGCGAATCCCTTCGAGACCGGCAGCCCATATTCGGCAAACAGCTGTTTCGCCTGATATTCATGTAAATTCATTCTGCATCCTCGTGCATCTTGCTTGTTTAAATAAATGCAAATCGCGCATCAACGCTTGCGTTTGTTGACCATGTGCACGGCATGCCCGTTGGCAGCAAGCGCAGCTTCGTGAATAGCCTCAGACAAGGCTGGATGCGAGAACATGGTCAAGCCGATATCTTCCGCACTGGCACTGAACTCCATGGCAATCACCATCTGCTGCACAAGATCAGCGGCACTCGGACCAATGATGTGGCAGCCAAGTACGCGATCTGTCTTGGCATCAGCCAGGATTTTGACCATGCCTTCCGTATCATTGGCTGCCATCGCACGGCCGTTGATGCTGAACGGGAATATGCCAGTGGTGTACTCGCGACCTTCCTGCTGCAATTGCTGCTCAGTCTTGCCAACCCAGGCAATTTCAGGATGGGTGTAGATGACGAATGGCACCAGAGAATAATTGACCTGTGTCTTCTTGCCGGCAATGCGTTCGGCAACCATGACACCCTCTTCCATGCCCTTGTGAGCCAGCATCGGACCTCGAACAATATCACCCGCCGCATATACACCGGGCACTGCAGTGGCGCAGCTGTCGTCAACAACGACGAATCCGCGCTTGTCCAGCTCCACTCCTGCAGCAGGATCCAGAAGATTTTCGGTCAGCGGACGACGTCCAACAGCCACAATCAGCTTGTCGAATGTCGCTTCTTGCGGACCGTTTGCATCGGTATAGGAGACTGTGACAGTCTTGCCTTTGCCCTTGTTGATCTTGCTGCCAGTCACCTTGGCGCCGAGTTTGATGTCCAACCCCTGCTTGGTCAGGATTTTCTGAGCTTCCTTTGCGATCTGACTATCGACTGCCGGCAGGAAAGCGTCCATGGCTTCCAGTACGGTGACTTCAGCGCCGAGGCGCGACCAGACGCTTCCAAGTTCGAGACCGATGACACCCGCACCGATTACGCCAAGTCGCTTTGGAACACTGCTGAATTCCAGCGCACCGGTGGAGTCTACAATGGTCTCGTTGTCGATTGGCGTGGGTGGGATGTTGATGGGTACGGAACCTGCCGCCAGGATTATGTATTCGGCGGATATTTCCTCTGTGCTGCTGTCCTGCTTTGTCACCAGAACTCGCTTGCCGGGCAGCAACTTGCCGAATCCCGCAATGCCCTCAACCTTGTTCGCACTGAACAGCGACTTCACGCCCTGGGTCAGTTGGCCAACGATCTTCGCCTTGCGTGCGATCATGGCCGGAACATCCATAGTGACGCCGCCTGTGGAAATCCCGTGCGTTGCGAAATCCTTGCGCGCCTCGACGTATTTGTGTGAGGAGTCCAACAATGCCTTGGAAGGGATGCAACCCACGTTCAGGCAGGTCCCACCGTAGACTGCGTTGCCCTTGTCGTCGCGCCATTTTTCCACGCAGGCCGTCTTCAAGCCGAGTTGTGCGCAGCGAATCGCGGCAACGTACCCTGCGGGCCCGGCGCCGATCACTACCACATCATATTTATTGCTCATAATTTTCTCGCTATGTACTTTGCGTCAGAATTAGATTTCCAGAAGGATGCGCGCCGGATCTTCCAGAAGATCCTTGATCGTCACCAGAAACTGCACTGCCTCCTTCCCGTCGATCATGCGATGATCATAAGACAGTGCTAGGTACATCATGGGGCGAATTTGCACCTCGCCATTGATCGCAACTGGTCGGTCCTGAATCTTGTGCATGCCCAGAATGGCAGTTTGTGGGGGATTGAGGATTGGTGTTGAAAGCAGGGAGCCGAAGACTCCACCGTTGGAAATGGTGAACGTGCCTCCGCTCATTTCATCGATTGACAGCTTGCCATCCTGTGCCTTGACACCGAATTCCCGAATCTGTGCCTCGACCTGGGCGAGGCTCAAATGATCCGCATTGCGCAGCACAGGCACCACAAGCCCACGCGGTGAGGAAACAGCCACACCGATGTCCTGATAACCGTGGTACACGATGTCGTTGCCGTCAATCGATGCGTTTACCGCCGGGAAACGCTTGAGCGCTTCTACGCTGGCGCGTACGAAGAAAGACATGAATCCGAGACGGACTCCATCGTGCGATTTTTCGAAAAGATCCTTGTACTTGTTGCGCAAGGCCATGACCGGGGCCATGTCGACTTCATTGAAAGTGGTC
>Ga0255210_1000204_pt1 | contig 25810 bp, 26 predicted proteins | sample Miss_Yuk_RepA_8d_FD_188422 | JGI IMG/M metagenome (GOLD analysis project Ga0255210, IMG submission 188422) | Freshwater microbial communities from Mississippi River, Louisiana, United States - Miss_Yuk_RepA_8d | ecosystem: Environmental > Aquatic > Freshwater > River | place: USA: Louisiana...
CAATGTGATGCGTGGATCTTGGGCTAGGCGCTCCGATAGGCCAGCGAAACTGGATGGATCGGTTAATCGAATCACCACCGAGGAATAACTGTTGCGGCGAAACGCCTGCATAAGTGAATCCACATCGCCCCAGATCTCCGAATCAAATCCGCTGCGGCCGCCATCCATGTGGCCCACCACCTGCCACTGCCGGCCGCCGAAAGTCAGCATTTCGCCAAGCTCTACGCCAGCGAACTGGGCCTTTACCGCGCGGCCCACCACAATTTCATTGGAGCCCGGCCGAAACATTCGGCCCTCAGTAAGCCGCACACCACGCCGCAGCGTAATACCGGTCTGCTCCATGCCGCGAATCAAGACATTGGACATCTTGCCGGTGGCCTGCTTGGGCAGGCTAATGAGCATCACGATTTCCCGAGACACCAGTGGCTCACCGATGACTGCAACCTCGGGCAGCGTGCCGACCAAGGCGGCTTGAGAGCGCTCGACAGCACTCTGGACTTCAGTGGTGGAGCCCTTACGCGAGATCACCACATTGTCAGGCTCGCCAGTGGCCACCAGTGTCCGCTTCAGTCCGGCATCCAGCATCAATGCAGTTGCGAATACAAACACCACCAGGGCCATACCACTTGCGGTCAAAAGGGTGGTTACCCGACGCACCCAGAGATTGCGCAGGCTGTAGTGCAGCGGAATGGATAAGAGCCGAATCGCGATCATTAGATTGCCCGCAGGCCCTCCACAATTCGAATACGCGCCGATCGGGTGGCGGGGATGATGGCCGCAATCAGGCCCACCAGAACCGCCAGTACCAGCTGTGCTGCAGTTGTGTCTCGGGAGACTTCAAAGACCGGAAACAATGTGCCCACGCTGCCCGAGAATGCGGCGGCGGCAGGAAAGGTCAGCGCGGCGCCCAAAATCCCGCCAATGACCGCCAACAGCAAGGATTCACCGGTGACCAATCCAGCAACAAATCGCGGTGAAAAGCCCAGCGCCTTTAAGGTGGCGTATTCGCCGATCCGCTCCCGCGCGGTCATCGCCATGGTGTTGGCCATCACCGCCAGAATAATCAGAATCACAACATAAGAGACCACCTGAATGGCCAGCACAATGGCCTCGGTCATAGCGACAAAACCCAGCTGAAAGGCCTTCTCAGTCTCGGTCAGTGTTTCAAAGGCAGAATTTTTAAAAAGCGCATCAATGGCCAGGCTGATCTCTGCAGCACGCGCCGGCTCGGTGATCTGCGCAATGAACACGCCCGTGGTGTTGGCAGCCCGTGGCAATGCCCTGCGCTTGGCTTCTTCATTGAGATATTCCCAGTGAAAAAACATCTGCGCTGCATCGGTTGAAGGGTCTCGGCCATCATAGATGCCGCGCACCTGAAACTCCCAGTTGCCGGGATAGATCGTGCCCTTCAAGGTCATCTGGTCGCCCACCTGAAGGCCATGGGTCTGCGCAATCTTGCGGCCGATCACCGCGCCCCGACGATCCTTGAGAAAAGCCGCCTTATCGGCCTCGGGGATCACGTATTCCGGATAGAGGTCCAAATACGACTCCGCCTGAATCGCAAACTGCGGAAAAAAATTCTTTGGCTCTTTATAGATTGCACCAAACCAATTTGCCCAGGAGATTTGCTGTACGCCATCGGTCTGCCGAATGCGTTCTGCATGCGACAGCGGCAGCGGAAACACGAGCGAAATCGAATTTCGCGTAATCAGCCGCGCATTGGATGAACCCTCAGCACCGGCATACCAGGCACCCACCACCGTCGAGAGCAGGCCAAAGGCCAAAATGGCTACCACCAGCCCCAATAAGGTCAGCAATGCGCGGCCCTTGTGGCGCCAGACATTACGCAGCAACAAATTAAAAATCAGCATCAGCCTTGGCAAATGAAGTCGGCACTAAGCCGAGTGCTCGGCATCACGCTCGAGCTGGCCTTTTTCAAGATGAACCGTGGCCCGCGCATGCTCTGCCGCTTTGGGATCATGGGTCACCATCAGGATGGTCTTGCCCATATCGCGATTTAAGCGGACCAGCATCTGCAAGACATCTTGGGCAGACTGCCGATCCAGATCTCCGGTCGGCTCATCAGCAACGATCAAGGCCGGGTCAGTAATCAATGCCCGTGCGATTGCCACCCGCTGCTGTTGGCCGCCAGAAAGCTCGCTGGGCGTATGGTCGGTGCGGTCTGAAAGGCTGACCATCTCCAGGGCCCGGGTCACGCGGGCTTTTTTCTCTGACTCAGAGAGGTCCGTCAGTTGTAATGGCAGGGCCACATTCTCAAATGCAGTAAGCACCGGAATCAGGTTGTAAAACTGAAAAATGAACCCGACGTTTGCGGCCCGCCATCGTGCAAGATCCGACTCTGAGAGCTTTGAGATATCTCGGCCGTCAATGACAATTTCACCCGAATCGGGACGATCAATTCCTGCAATCAAATTGAGCAAGGTGCTTTTGCCCGAACCCGAGGGGCCCATCAGGGCGAGAAACTCACCTTGACGCACCACCAGACTCAGATCGCGCAATACGGGTACCGATTGGTCACCACGCCGATAACTTTTACTTACATGGCGCAGTTCGATCATTGCGCAACGACCTTGATCCGCTGTCCGTCTTTGAGTGCACCCGGCCGAATCACCACCCGCTGGCCGGGCTTGAGATTGGTCACTGGAATGAGATCGGCGGCCCCCGCGGCGGCAGACGATGCTGCCGACTTTCCAGCAGCCGCATCAGCTGGAGGTGCAATCTCAATTCGCTTTACCCGGTCGCCTTCAATGAGGTAGACCCATTGCCGGCCGTCGATCTGGGCAACCGCCTGCCGATTCACCGCAACGATGGGCCGGCGCTCTGCATCAGAGAGCGCACGCTCGAGGAACACCACCTTGGCCGACATATCCGGCAGGATCCGCGGATCCCGGGCCATAAATTTTATTTTTACAAGACGCGTGGCCTTTGCGCGATCAATGGTCGGGACCATCCGCGCGATTTCTCCGACAAAACGTTCTCCCGGAATCGCATCCAATCCAATCTCGGCAGGCTGGCCAATTCGCAGGCGGCTGATACTGGACTCCGAGACATCAGCTTCGACTTCAAGTGTCGACATATCGGCGACCGTGACCACCGCGCCCTTTGAGTCAATGGCTGAAGAAAACGGGGTGATGTTATCGCCCACATTTGCATTTTTGGTCAGCACCACAGCATCAAACGGCGCCCGGATCTCTGTCTGTGCAAGATTGGCCTGGGCTACCCGCTCTGCCGCTTGGGCAGCAGCAATTGCAGCGCGGGCCTTATTCAGGCGCGAGACGGCTGCATCATGGGCCGACGAGGAAATAAATTTCTGCGCCAAGAGCTGCTCGCTGCGCTTTGCGTTTTGTTCAGCATCAGTAAGCTCGGCCTGCGCGACACCGACCTGGGCAGTCGCCTGCTCGAGCTGCGCCAACACATCGCGGCGCTCAAGCCGGGCGATAACCTCGCCCGCCTTGACCACCGAGCCCTCGGCCACCCCAAGCCACTCGAGGCGGCCTGTGGCTTTTGATGACAGCGCCGCCTTGCGCTGGGCCACCACGTAGCCCGAGGCATTCAGCACGGATAGGGTCTGCGATGCGAAGGCCTGCACCACCGGGGTGGTCTGTACCGGCTCGGCGGCCGAGCGCCACCACACCAGCATGGCAAGAACGGTGGCCGCAAGCAGCAGGCCGGCCTTCCAGAATCGTAAAAGCCCTGATAACGAACGCATCGCCATATTTGATAGAGTTTTTTTAGGGGAGATCATCGATCTTACGGTGATTTCCCCTGCACTCCAAAGGAGCCCAGCACAATGAATGCCTCATGGATTTCTGTAAAAAACACCCGCAACGAGCAATTTGATGCCTACTTGAGCCTACCGCCGACGGGCCGCGGGCCAGGGCTTGTCATTCTTCAAGAGATTTTTGGCGTTAACGAACACATTCGGGCCGTTGCGGATCAATACGCAGCAGATGGCTACTGTGTCATCGCGCCCGATATCTTTTGGCGGGAAGGCCGAAAAATTGAACTGGCCTACGATCCCCAAGGCTTTGAGCGCGGCCTGGGCCTTTTAGGAAAACTGAATATTGATCAGACCGCCATCGACTTGCAGGCAACCGTCGACGCCCTAAAGCGGCAGTCTGCATGCACCGGCAAGGTCGGATCCCTTGGCTTTTGTATGGGCGGATTACTGAGCTTTATTGCAGCAGCAGAGGCGGGTGTTGACACTGCAGTGTGTTACTACGGTGGCGGCATTCATCAGCACTTAGACCGAGCGAAAAAGATTCGCTGCCCGGTGCTGTTTCATTTCGCAGATCAAGATGCTTACATTCCGCAGCAGGCGGTGGCGGCGGTGCGCACATCACTCGGTAGCCGCAAAAATGTGCGCGTGATTGTTCATGCCGGTGTTGATCATGGCTTTAACTGCTGGCGGCGGCCCGCCTGGAACCAGGTGACTGCCGCGCGTGCGCGTGGCCAGAGCCTTGTTCATCTGTCCGAAAGCCTGAGCTGATTTGCCGACACTGGCCCTTGGCTTAGTACTGCTCGCGGCGGTCTGTCACGCCGGCTGGAATATCGCTTTAAAGCGGGCCAAGGGAGATGGGCTCGCTTTTTTTGCGCTTGTCGGCACCTTCGAGATTCTGGTCTGGGCCATTCCGGTCGGATTGCTGCTGCCCAAGCTCGAGGGATTTCATCCCAACTGGCTCATCGCCATGCTGGGCAGCGCGATCGTACATGTCGCCTATTTTTGGCTGCTGCTGCGGGCTTACAAAAGCGCAGATCTTTCACTGGCCTATCCACTGGCCAGGGCGACGGGGCCGCTGCTGTCAGTCATCGCAGCAATTGTCATTCTCGGCGAGGAGCCCTCACCACTCAGCCTTGCAGGAGCCTTCATGATCATTGCCGGATCGATCTGGATCGGACTCACGGGATCCCGCGCAACCGAATTTGGTCCCGCACAATTGCGGGGCATCGGTTTCGCGCTGCTGTGCGGACTGATGATTGCAACCTACACGGTCTGGGATCAGCAGTCTGTGACGACAATTGGTGTTCCTGTGATGTTGTTTTATTGGGGCACGATTGTGATGCGAGTAACCATGACCGCACCTGCCCTATGGATTGATCGGGCTGCGATTCGGCACTGGATGCGCTCTGATCTTCGACTGCTGCTGATTGTGGCGGTGCTCTCGCCGTTAGCCTACATGCTAGTGCTCTGGGCAATGACGCTTGCGCCCTTAAGCACAGTGGCTCCAGCCCGTGAAATCAGCATCCTGCTGGGTGTAATCGCAGGCGCGAAACTCTTTCAAGAAGGAAGGATGTTGTCTCGGCTTGGGGCCGCCGGCCTCATGCTGGCCGGCATCGTGCTCATCGGAATCGGTTGAGCCGATTCAACTGACCGGGGCCTCGGTGGAAAGAACGTTCCAGGGCGGTAATTCCCTCCAGCCCGCCGCTTGAATTCGCCGCCAAAACACTTCGAGAAGCCGATGCGCCTCGATTCGCGAGCCCTGAAAAATGGCGCTCCCCTGAACAGAAAGAAATGTCCAGGCCACCACACCCTCCGACACCGACACGTTCACAGAGGTAATCAATCCCGAGCGGACCTCAATGGGCGAGTCTCGGTCTCGAGGTGGGGCCTGATCGCCCTGCTGACGCACAAACTCTTCGACCGCATCACGATGCTCGCGGTCAAGCGCTTGAGCGCTGGCTGATCCAACCATCAGTTCATACGACTGATCGAGGAGAGCAATCGCAAGGCGGCGCGTCATCCAGAACTTTGCCTCTCCGCCGTCGCGAACCATCCGAAGCCAGAGTCGATCTTCGGAGTCACTGTATCCTACCGTCAGGCTTGAATAAGTCTGGCTCATCGACTCTCCGACAGTCGCCACCCTTTTTTCTTGAGGCATTCCGCCAAGTGACGCTGGACTTCGGCCTCAAACTCGCGATCGATTGCGGCCTGGTCCATCATGCGAATCACGCTCGCCAGGCCCGTAAAGTTGACGACCGGTGGCGGCGCCTGCGGGCGGGAGACTTCAGCGCGGGCGGCAGTTTCACAAAACACGGCATCCACCTCAACACCGACACCTGGCCGATCAGGATGAACCCAGACTGGAGACGCTGCCGCGCAGCCTACCAGCAGGCAGGCCAGAACCCAGGCGCGGCCCTGATGAAATGCTCTGCAGTTCAAGCGATGTTCCATGTGCCACTCCCTCGAAGTCCCCATTATCCGGCATCGGGCGGGACCATTGGGCAACACAGCAAGAGGCAAGCGAGGCCAAGAGATGGGTAGCGGGGGCAGGATTTGAACCTACGACCTTCGGGTTATGAGCCCGACGAGCTGCCAGACTGCTCCACCCCGCGTCAGAGAGATAATGATTCTATATGAAATTCTGCTCCCTATGCGGCAGCCCCACCCGAGAACGCGTTCCAGAGGGCGACACTCGACTGCGGGCGGTCTGCTCCCGCTGCGACGCCATTCACTATGTGAATCCAAAAATGGTGCTCGGTACGATCCCCGTGTGGGGGGAGCAAGTGCTGCTCTGTCGTCGCGCCATTGAGCCACGACTCGGCATGTGGACCCTGCCCGCGGGCTTTATGGAAGTGGGCGAATCGACCGCGAACGGCGCAATGCGTGAAACCATGGAAGAGGCCGGAGCCCGTGTTGAATTGGGCCCGCTGTTCAGCGTTCTCGATGTCCCCCACGTGGATCAGGTGCACCTTTTTTATTTGGCGACGCTGCTTGATCTTGACTTCGCTGCTGGACCAGAAAGCTTGGAGGTTCGGCTCTTTCATGAGCACGAGGTTCCTTGGGCATCGATCGCCTTTCGCACAATTATTGCGACATTACGATTTTATTTTCATGATCGTCGTCACGGCGTGATTGGCCTGCACACCGGCGATATTCGCGAAGTCCAACTGCCCCATGAATCGAACACTCACCTGGATCGCCCCCGGTGATCCACTGCCCCCGACCGGACTCGCGTTAACTCCCGAAGAGGGGGCCAACGGCCTGCTGGCTGCGGGTGCGGACCTCAGCAGTGCGCGGCTGATCGAGGCCTATCAGCGCGGTGTCTTTCCTTGGTTTTCCAAGGGCGAGCCCGTACTCTGGTGGACTCCGGATCCACGAATGGTGCTCCAAATTGCCCAGTTCAGAATCTCAAAATCTTTCTCAAAAACAATTCAGCGAGCCCTCTCGGATCCCGAGCTGGAAATCCGCAGCGATGATGATTTCGAGGCAGTGATGCGGGCCTGCGCCGAGGCCCGTCCTGGCCAGTCCGGCACCTGGATCAGCGATCCAATGATCCAGTCCTATTGTGACCTCCATGCCCAGGGCCTGGCCCATTCTGTAACCCTCCATCGAGGCGGCGACCTAATCGGAGGCCTGTATTGCGTGGCGATTGGCAAAATGGTGTTCGGCGAATCCATGTTTAGTCGTATGCCCAATAGCTCAAAGCTGGCCCTTGCGGCTCTGGTGGGGTGGCTTCGGTCGCAGGGCGGCCAGGTGATAGACTGCCAACAGAAGACGGAACATTTGGCATCGCTGGGAGCACAAGAGATCAGACGTCAGGAGTTTGAATCCATCGTGCAAGACTTAACCAGACTCAACACACTGGCCTGGTCCACGGCGCCTGTCTCCAAAACGGATCTTGCGAGGCTTACGCATGTCGCACCTTAAAGACCTCCCCGTTGTCTCCCTACAGTTTTACGTCACCGCGCCCTACCCCTGCAGCTATCTGCCCCATCACAAGGCCCGTTCTCAGGTCGCCACCCCCAATCATCTGATCAATTCACCGATCTATAGCGATCTTGTGCAGGTGGGCTTTCGTCGCAGCGGCGTCTTTGCCTATCGGCCCTACTGTGATGGCTGCAAGTCCTGCATCCCCCTGCGGGTGCCCGTCCTTGAGTTTGAGCCAAATCGCATTCAGCGTCGCATCTGGAATCGCAATCAAGATCTTGAGGTGAAAACTTCGCCTCTTCGTTTTGATGAAGAGCACTACGATCTCTATCAGCGCTATCAGTCACTGCGGCATGCGGGTGGTGGCATGGATCACGACAGCCGAGAGCAATATGCGCAATTTCTGCTGCAAAGCCGGGTAGAGTCACAGCTCATCGAATTCCGCGGTCCCTCCGGAGAATTGAAGATGATTTCCATCGTGGACTTGCTGAGTGCCGGAATCTCTTCCGTCTACACCTTTTACGATCCTGGCGAATCACGACGCAGCCTCGGCTCCTTCGGCATTCTCTGGCAGATCGACCTCTGCCAACGGCTGTCACTGCCTCATCTGTATCTCGGCTACTGGATCGCCGAGAGCCCGAAAATGTCCTATAAGGCGCTGTTTAAGCCCCACGAAACTCTTGAAAACGGCATCTGGGTCCGCCGCTAGGTGCTGCTGCCAGTGAATGTATTCGCAGGCTTTCCGCTGATTCGGCCGCTGCTGTTTTCGATGCAGGCCGAGGACGCCCACGACTTCACACTCTCATGGCTCGACCGCCTGCATCGTGCCGGCCTTCTGCCTGCATCACAACCGCTGCCGGGGGCGCCCAGGCGACTGATGGGGCTGAATTTTGCCAACCCAATTGGCCTGGCCGCTGGCCTAGATAAGAATGCGGCCCACCTGGATAGCCTTGCAAGTTTCGGGTTTGGATTTATCGAAGTGGGTACCGTGACGCCCCGGCCTCAGCCCGGCAATCCGAAGCCCCGAATGTTTCGCCTGACACGGCATGAAGCACTGATCAATCGCCTGGGATTTAACAATGCAGGCCTTGATCACTTTCTTCGCAATGTTCAGCAATCCCGCTGGGCGACCGATCGGCGCGGTGTGCTGGGATTAAACATCGGCAAGAACGCAACAACACCCATCGAAAATGCCCTGGAGGATTACCTTGCAGCTCTTGAGGCAGTCGCGCCATGGGCCGATTATGTAACGGTCAACATCTCCTCACCCAACACACGGGGCCTTCGTGATCTTCAGGAGCAAAACGCTTTAAATCGACTGCTCGAGGGCCTCAAAGAGACCCAGCAGCGGCTGGCGCAGCAACATCAACGGCATGTGCCACTGGTACTAAAAATTGCGCCTGATCTAACGGATGAACAGGTCATCGAGATTGCCACGCTTTTGCGTACTCACAGCATCGAGGGCGTGATCGCTACCAATACGACCCTGAATCGCTCTGCAGTCAATGGCCACCCCCAGGCCAACGAGCAAGGCGGCCTATCCGGCGCGCCACTGCTTGGACAATCCAATCACGTGATTCGGCTGCTGCGCAGCAGCCTGCCCTCAGGCGTGGTGATTATTGGTGTTGGCGGCGTGCTCAGTGGCGAGGATGCGAAAAGCAAACTCGCCGCGGGTGCGGACCTGGTGCAGCTCTACACTGGGCTGATTTATCGTGGGCCCTCGCTGGTGGCCGAGGCGGTCCGGGCAACACGATCCGAGTAAAGCTCACGAAAGGTCTTCGATGCCGGCGTCGGCAGATCACGAAAATCTGTCCAGCCCTTTGCAAAGGTGAGATGCTGAATGCGGCCAGCCTTGCGGCCGAGGCTGCGCAAAATCAGATTCGCAATACCTGTCAGCAAGGCATAGAGGTTGGGCCGCACGGCGACAAATCCCCAGACGGCCATCGCGAATCTCTCCGTTTTTGGGCGAAGGTGACGATCGAATTGCCGCTCTCGCAGCTTACGAAGCAGATCAGGTAATGGAATGGCCACAGGGCAGACGACATGGCACTCGCCGCACATGGTGGCTGCCTGAGGTAGATCCAAGGCATTTTCGAGACCGACATAGTTCGGCGTAAGCACCGAGCCCATCGGCCCGGGATAGACCCAGCCATACGCATGGCCGCCAATCTTTTGATACACCGGGCAATGATTCATACAGGCCCCACACCGAATACAGCGCAGCATTTCTTGGAATTCACTTCCCAGAAGGCTAGAACGGCCTCCATCGACCAAGACGAAGTACATGTGATCGGGCCCGTCGGGCTCGCCGGCTGCGCGTACCCCCGTGAGCAGCGAGATGTAATTTGAGATGGACTGGCCAGTGGCGCTGCGGGTCAGCAGGCGGACAATGGTGGCGAAGTCTTCAAACGTGGGAAGAATCTTTTCGATGCCCGTCACGACGACATGCACGCGTGGCATCACTGTGCACATGCCCTCGTTGCCCTCGTTGGTGACAATACCCACCGATCCGGTCTCGGCGATCAAAAAATTGCCGCCGGTCACGCCCATGTCTGACTTCAGAAACTTCGGCCGCAGAACCTCGCGGGCTTCACGCGTCATCTGAGGAATATCGGTGAGGCGGGGGCGCTCATGAACCTTGGAAAACAAATCAGAAATCTCTTCTTTGTCTTTGTGAATAACAGGCGCAATGATATGGCTGGGCGCCTCGTTGTCATTGATCTGCAAAATGTACTCACCCAAATCGGTCTCGACGGACTCAATGCCCGCACGCTCGAGGGCTGCATTCAGCGCCATCTCCTCGGAGACCATCGACTTTGATTTGGTGACCAGCTTGACATCGTGCTGCTGCGCGATTTTCACCACCAGTTCCGAAGCCTGGGCGGGTGTCTCGGCAAATAGCACAGTGGCCCCGCGGGCTTGGGCGTTGCGCTCAAACATTTCCAGCCAGACATCGAGCCGATCCAGAGCCCGATTACGCCGCTCGACCGCCGCCTGACGGGTCGCAGTGAAATCGATCTCCTGGATCACGCTGGATCGGGCCGTGACAAACTTATCAGCAAGTTTTTTTAAATTGCGCTGCAGGCGGGTATCAGCAAGCTTCTCGCCTGCTCGCGCCTGAAAGTGCATGGATTGAACGCGCATACGTCGGTGAACCCCTATCGCCCGAGAGTCATTTATTTAGCCCGAGGAACGGCCCTGGCCCACATCACCGGCAAGCACCTGCGCGACATGCAAGACCTGGGTACGCTCATCGCCGAGCCGCCGCAGCCGGCCCTCAATGTGGAGCATACAGCCGAGATCCCCCATGACAACTGCCTGGGCCTGCGTGGCCTGCACGTTATGAATTTTTTCGTCAACAATCGCTGCGGATACATTGCCGTATTTCATGGCAAACGCACCGCCAAATCCGCAGCAGGCTCGGCAGTCTTTCATTTCATTGAGCTTTAGGCCAGGAATCTTTGCCAGAAGGGCCCGGGGCTGCTCCGCAACGCCCAACTCGCGCAGGCCGCTGCAGCTATCGTGATAGGTCACGGTGCCCTCGAGCTGTCCCGGCACATCTGAAACTTTCATGACCCGCACCAAAAAATCGGTCAGCTCATAAATGCGCGGGGCCAGGTCGGCCATGCGCCGCTTCATTTCCGGGTCGTTGCCGAAGAGTTCGAAGTAATGGACCTTGATCATCCCGGCACAAGAGCCCGAGGGAATCACCACATAGTCAAACCCTTGGAGCTGCTCCATGGCCCGAACCGCGAGCTGGTGGGCGGTACGGCGATCGCCGCCGTTATAGGCGGGCTGGCCACAGCAGGTCTGGCCCTCGGGAACCACCACCTCACAGCCGGAGGCCTCCAGCAGCTTGAGCGCCGCCAGGCCAATCTCGGGCCGCATCATGTCGACCAGACAAGTGACAAAAAGGGCGATGCGCTTGGGGTTTTCAGTCATCGATTGGCTGGGCCTGGAGACTAGAGACTCTGGATTTCATGCAATAAAATGGCATTTTGCCACTTGGTATGGGCCAGATGCCGGTTTCACCCTCTTCAGCCGCGAAAAAACCTCGGCCCCCCGCCCCGATTGGGTCCGATCGCCGGCCCCTGCTCGCCCCGCCCATTGAGGCGCCCCGGCTGGCGATCCAGGTCATCGAACGCATGATGACACTGCTGGATGCGCTGGCAAAAAAGTCCGAGCCAGTATCGTTGAAGGAGCTCTCCCAGTCCAGCGGCCTGCACCCCTCGACCGCCCACCGCATTCTCAATGACCTCGTGCTTGCGCGGATGGTGGACCGGACTGAGCCAGGTAGTTACCAGCTCGGCATGCGGCTTTTGGAGCTTGGTAACTTGGTAAAGGCTCGGCTCAACGTGCGCGATGCCGCTGCCGGACCGATGCGGGAGTTGCATCGGCTCACCGGTGAGACCGTTAACCTTTCAGTACGCCAGGGCGACGAAATTGTGTATATCGAGCGGACTGTCAGCGAACGCTCCGGCATGCAAGTTGTGCGGGCAATCGGAGGCCGGGCACCCTTGCACCTCACTTCGACCGGAAAGCTCTTTCTCGCAAACGACGACACGCGTGCCGTTCGATCGTATGCGATGCGGACCGGCCTGGCGGGCCACACACCGAATAGCATCACCGCATTGAATCAGCTTGAGCAAGAACTCGATGAGGTGCGGCGCCTGGGCTACGCCCGGGACAACGAAGAGCTCGAGCTGGGAGTGCGCTGTATCGCAGCCGGTATTCGCGATGACAGTCAATCTCTGGTGGCAGGACTATCGATCTCTGCGCCGGCGGATCGGGCCAATGATGGGTGGCTTCAGGCGCTTGCGGACACTGCCCGCGCGATTTCGTCGTCGCTGGGCTACGAGCGCACCGCAGAGGCCTGACGGTCACGTTCGATTGAGAGCCAGCGGCGGATACGCTCTGCATCCGCGAGCCGCTTCGCGCTGCCTTCCGCATCCAGCATCACAATGATTACCTCGCGTTGATCAAGGCGGGCCTGCATTACTAAGCATTTACCCGCATCCCGGATGAATCCAGTTTTCGATAAGCCAATATCCCAAGTCTCATCGCGGGTCAGCGCATTCGTGTTTTTAAACTGCTGCTGCCGGCCGCCCACCCGAACCACCGCATCACGGTCAGTCGAGTAATCACGGATCAACGGAATATGATGGGCGGCATTGACCAAGATCGCGAGATCTCTTGGAGAGGCGACATTGCCGCTGCTCAGGCCAGTGGGCTCTACAAAATTCGAGCTGGTCATACCAAGCATGCGTGCCTTATCGTTCATCGCAATCACGAAAGCCGGCAGGCCGCCCGGATAGCTTCTGCCCAACGCATTTGCCGCCCGATTCTCCGAGGACATCAGCGCGAGATGAAGCAGCTCGGCTCGGGTAAAGCTGGCGCCGACCTTCAGACGCGAGGCGGAGTACTTCTCCAGCTGAGTATCCTCACGAGCAATCACAATCGTCTCGTCAAGCGGCTGGCCGGCATCCAGGACCACCATCGCGGTCATCACTTTGGTAATCGAGGCGATCGGAAGAGCCGCATCGGCATTTTTCTCGAGCAGCACTTCTCCAGAGGCCTGATCCATCACCATCACTGCGCTGGAGTTCAGGGAAAGGTCCGCGAGCTCGGACCGAAGGCCCAGCCGTGTGCCCATTGAGTTGTAACCGGGCTCGGCTTTTACCTTGGATGCCCTGACAGCCTGCGCAGGCGCGCGGGCCACATTCTTTTTCGGATTGCTGGCACTGCGCGTGGTCTTTGCATTCTGCGCAGGTTTGGCTGGACGCGCGGCCGCAGCAGAAGTTGGCTTTGCGGCCTGGGCAGTCTTTGCAGTCGATGCGGGCTTGGCGGCTGCGGAGGTTTTGGGGGCGCTCTTTTCCGCAGGTGTGCCTGGCTGGGCGTTCGCAGAAGCAGCCCCCGAAGCGATCCCCAACGCAACAAGACCGCGGCCGAGGCCGGCTAGTGCGATGCGCAACATCTTCGAATTTCCACGCGAAATGTGTATGCAGTGAGCCCTCAATGGACCTCCCTTTTCCATCGAAGACGGCATGCTAGCAAAGGAACTTTATTTCGCCAAGTAAAAAATCAATTTTTTCAATGGCTTAGAGCAGATTCTGAAGGTCCGCTCTTATTGTTGGCGTACTGCAGCGCACAATTTACGGTCTGAAAATGAATATCGACTGTATCTTGAATGGTTCGGCCATAGCCGCCTGCCATCGCAATCGCCATTGGCACACCAAGGCCGCGACAAAACTCCATCACCTGGCGATCACGCGCCAGAAGGCCGGCCTTGGTCAGCGCCAGTCGACCAAGACGGTCATCGCAAAATGGGTCGGCGCCGGCCAGGTAGATCACCAGCTCGGGCGAGAACTGCTGACGAATCTGAAGCAATGCGGCCCGCAGTGACTCAAGATAAATCGCATCACTTGTGCCGTCGGGCAATTCGATATCGAGATCGGACTGCTCTTTTACAAAGGGATAGTTCTCAGCGCCGTGCATAGAAAACGCAAAAATATTCGAATCATCGCGGGTCATCGCGGCGGTACCGTTGCCTTGATGCACATCGAGGTCGATGACCAGGCACTTCGCGGCAAGGCCCTCACGCCGCATCATCCTCGCTGCCACAACCGCATCGTTAAAGCAGCAGAATCCCTCGCCGCGATCGCGATAAGCATGATGCGTTCCGCCCGCAAGATTGATTCCCACCCCATCCCGAAATGCGGCATGGCAAGCCATGACGGTCGCGCCTGCGGATCGGCGCGACCGCTCCACCATCTCGGGTGACCATGGAAAGCCAATCGCCATCATTTCCTTGCGGGACAGATCACCTCCGACAAGCCTTCGGATGTAATCGGGGCTGTGGGCGACCGCCAAAGCCTCATCGGTCAACGGCTCTGGCTCAAGCAGCCGAATCTCGGGGAGAGTCTGGCCAATGCGCTCACGCAGCAGCCGATACTTTTCCATAGGGAATCGATGGCCCGCTGGCAGCGGCAGCACAAACCGATCGCTATAAAATGCGTCCATAGACTAACAATACAAGGAGGAAATCCATGGGACTTTATCCCACACCCGAAGATCTGAGCGCCGCCCAAAAGCAAAACATCGAGGCCATGATGAAGCTGTCGCAAAAGGCGTTCGAGGGCATTGAGAAGATGGTCGAGCTGCAGCTTAATGCCGCCCGTGCCTCGCTGCAGGAGACCGCTGACAAATTTCAGGCACTGATGAGTGTGAAGGATGCGCAAGATGTGGTGAGCCTGAATCAAGACATCGCCACACCAAATGCTGAGAAGGCACTCGCCTACTCCCGAACCATCTATGACATTGCTTCACAGACCAGCAGTGAATTTCATCGCCTGGTCGATGCCCAGATTGCAGATGCCAACAAAAAATTAATCGATGCCTTGGATGATTTTTCTCGCAACGCGCCAGCGGGCTCGGAGAGCGTTGTCGCCATGATGAAATCCTCGCTCACAGCGGCCAGCTCCGCCTACGAGACCGCAAACAAGGCCGCTCGTCAGGTCGTTGAGATGGCCGAGCGCAACATGCGTTCTGCTGCTGAGGCTGGCTTCAACGCGAGCAAGCGCTAGCGGCGTCCTGCGGCTTAACGCCGGTCATGACGCTCCTCGGTGATGTGGCCGCCGAGGGCCGTCACGCCGGCGCGAAACTCAAGATAAGCCTGCTCGAATGCCTCGGGCGGTGCTGATTCATCCTGGCGTCCCGATGCCTTAAGTCCCAACTCAATATGCCGCGGCAGGCCCGCCTCGCCCGCCGACGGCAGGCTGTAGATTTTAAATTGCGGATATTTCTGCGCGATGGTCTGCATGAGTGGCGTGACCGCCGCCTCAAATAGATCCAACACAATCATCGACCGATCGAACTCCGCAACAGATCGAAACAGATGGGCGTAGTACGTCAGTAGCACCCACTCCAGCATCGGCCAGGCCATGACCGGAAAGCCCGGAACAAAATAATGCTCATGAATCGAGAAGCCCGCGATTTTGTTGTAGGGATTCGGAATGATTGCGCTGCCCGTTGGAAACTCTCCCATGCGAAGGCGCTCCGCTGTCGCCGGCTGCCCGGTCTCGGCAGCCCGCTCACGAATGAGCCGCTCCGCCTCTGGATGAAGGGCCAACTGGGAGCCCAAGGCCTCGGCCGCAGCCTGACGGGTATGGTCGTCGGGCGTCGATCCAATGCCGCCGCAGCACAACACCACATCGCCTGATCGAAATGACTCACGCAAGGCCCGCACACAGCGGGCGCGGTCATCGCCGAGGTAATTTACCCAAGACAGCGCAAGACCATGGGCGCCCAAAATCTCGCGGGTTTTTTCAAAATGCCGATCCTGACGTTTTCCCGAGAGGATCTCATCACCAAAAATAAATAGTCCAAAGGTGCGCTCGGTCATCGAATTTATCCTGCAGGATCGCGAGAGAACAAGGCCCGCATCATATTGCGCAATCCAATCCACTGCTGACTCAGAAAGCCTTGGCCATAATCCACGCCCTGCTCTTGATCGCGGATGCCGGTTGCCTCCAGCGGCTCGTGGTGCGCAAGCCGGCGATCACCACTCCAGTCAGCGGTGCGAAACACCATATCCCAGATCGGAAATAGGACTGCGAAATTCACGCCCCGCTGGGGGCCCTCGTGGCCAATGCTGACGCCATGATGGAGGCGATGAAAGGCGGGGGAAACCAGGACCCTGGAGATCACGGCGGGAAAAGGAATGCCGCAGTTGGCGTGCTGCAGGCTCTGCCAAAGACGGGTGAAGACCACAATGCCAACAAACTGCGCCGGCGCCACGCCGATGAACAAGGCAACAATCGCGAGAACGGCATCGCGAATCAGATCATCCAGAAGATGGTTGCGGTTATCCGTCCAGAGTGTCATGCGGCGCTGAGAGTGATGAATAGCATGCAGAGCCCACCACCAATTCCAGCGATGCTGGGCCCGATGAATCCAATAGTCGACAAAATCCAGAATCAGCAGATACGCCAATGCCCCCATCAGAGGCGCATAGGCAAGTCCCAGCGCCGCATCCACCTCAAGGGTCGGTATGCCCCAGACACCCAGGCTATCCCGCAGTTTCAAGACCGGGGTCTCGAGCACCGCAAATACAAAAATCGAAAATGCGCCGAGCCGATGCAGCACGGTGTAGGCGATATCAATGCCCACCCGATCGCCACGGCCACCGGCGCCACGACGCTCTGCCGGAGCAATTCGCTCAAGCGGCAGAATCACCAAGGCCATCAACAACAGTTCAAAGCTGCCAATCAGAAACCATTCTGTGAAGTCAAAGGCCTCGTCGATATATGCAATTCCATTAAGGGCCACCAGCATGGGCAGCACAACGCCCTCGAATAAGGCGGCATGCAGTTCGGCGAACGCTTCAACGAGTTGATCAATCATCGGACCGGTCGCTCCCGCGAAAGGCTGGCCTGCGGCAAGAGCTCAAAGCAAAAGCCGCTGGCCTTTAGGCCCGCGATCAATGGATCCAGCATCGGCGCGTAAGGATCGCTGCGCGACCAGATCCCAAGGTGGGCCATCAAGATGTCGCCGCTGCGAATGGAACGCAGGGCCTGATCCAAGAGCATCCGGTTCGGATAGCGATCACTGGGCAACTCATCGCCGAGAAAACCTGCTGGACTCCAGTGGATATGCGCATAGCCACAGGCCTTGGCCGCACGCAGGGTCTCGGGTGTAGTGATGCCACCGGGCGCACGCCAGATGGGGTCCAGGGGCCGGCCCGTCAGCCGCTCGAACTGACGGCCAACGCGGTTCAATTCCTCGCAGAAGTCGGTCGCATTCAGCCGCATCAACTGCCCGGCCTGCTCCCCAAACTGCGGCCGATAACGAATCACTCCCGCCTGGTCTGCGAGGATGCGGCCATGACGCCAGGTGTGGCTGCCAAATCCGTGGCCCTCTGCAGTCCGGGCCTGCCAGTACGCCTTCCAGCTGTCATCCAAGGCGTGATCACCACGAAATGTCTTTTCATTGGCAAGAAAAAAGGTGGCTCTGACCTGATGCTTTTGCAAAATCTGTGCGATCAAGTCCGCGCTCTGCATGCCCCCTGTATCGAGGGTCAGGTATACGGGTTTGGCACAGCTTGTGGGGGCCTGTGCCACTGCACTCAACGGCCACAGAAAGGCCCCAACGCTCAGAGCAATGCCAGCCAGAGCGCTTGTGGGCTTGGCCAGAGCGCTAAAGAAGATCGGCCCGATCATGCAGATAGACTCCGTGGGGTGATTTGCCGACCATGACGCGCTTCACCACTTTGGATTGATCCAAATCCACCAGCGCGACCGACCGGGTCCAACGCTGTGTCACCCAGAGTTGCTTGCCGGAGCGGTGAATATCCATGCAGTCCGGGCCGCCCGAGACTCGGATCTCAGCCTCGACCTTCAACGTGCCCATATCGATTTTGGACAGCGTATTGGAGACCCGGTTGGTTACCCACAGATCGCGTTTGTTGCCCTGGTTACGAAAGGCATGCGCACCATCACCGGTCTTGATGGCGGCGACCAAACGGGGGCCGGCCGAATTTCCGATGCGCGGCTCGATCACATGAACATAGTTCTCGCCCATGCAGCCCACGAAAACAAGTTTTGAATCCGGCGAGATGGCCACCCCCGCCGGCAGTCTGCCGGTTTTCAGACGCCAGAGCACCGCCAGCTTTTTTAGGTCGATGGCCACCAGCTCGTCGGATTCCTGCAGCGTACAGAAGACCGTCCGGCTGTCCTCGGTAAAAACCAAATGACTCGGGGTCTTGGCCAGATCAAATCGACTCAGCAATTTCAATGACAGCTGGTCACCGTTGCCACTACGACGATACACATCCACATGATCAAGCCGATTGGCGCAGGTCACAAAAATATTTTGATCCGGCGAAAATCCAAGGTGATACGGATCGGCGATGCCCTGCAACGACATCATGACTTTGCCGGTCGACGGATCTAAAAAAGTGAGCGAGTCTGACATTGCATTGCCAATCACCACCTGACGATTATCGGGAGTGGGGTAAAGATGATGCGGCTCTTTGCCGGTGGAGACGCGCGTCAAAACCTTGTGCGTGACCGGATGAATCAGCGAAACATCGGCATCTCGAGAATTCAGCACGATGATGGGATATTGGACCGCGGCCGCGGAAGCCTCCTGGCCAGCATCTTTGCTCGCCGATGCGGCACGGGCATCCGACTGAGTCATGAGCCCTGTGACGCCCATCGCAGCTGGCATCGACCAGGCGGCGGCACAAGAAGACGCTGCCGCAATGAGTCTGCGACGCGAGAGCTGATCTGAATTCATTGGCCGGGATTATCGCCTTATTCCTGAAGGGCCGCCCATGCCTTCTGCAGGCGCTTCACCGAGACCGGCATTGGCGTTTTTAATTCTTGTGCAAACAACGCAACCCGGAGTTCTTCCACCATCCATCGAAACTCAATCATGCGATCTGGCCAAGATCCCCGGTGCTGCGCGGCCCAACGCCAGAGCCCCGCCTCGACCGACGCCACCTCGGCCGCCCAACGCTGATCGCGAGCCGAATCGGCACGGCATTTTTCGATGCGGGAAGCCATCGCCTTCAGATAACGCGGCAGATGGGCAGCTCGCTCCGCCGGGATCGCCGTCAGGAAATCTTTTGCCAGTAGCCGACCAAACTGCTGCTCGAGATCCGCATGGGCAGAGCGAAAGGCCCTCACCCCAGCAATCTTTTTTTGTAGACCAGCGGCCTCTGTCAGGACCGTCGCGAGCCAGCGCACGAGCTCCTGGCCAATCAGCATCACCCGCGGGCGGCCAGCAGCAAGACGCGTCTCAAACTCAACGTCAGACTGTGGGAGGCCGTCAGCCAGGAATACCCGGCCAACAATCGCCGCCTGAAACTGCGCCATCAACTGCTCGTGACTGCCGAAACCGCTGTACGCAATTCCAATCTCTCGGCGGCTGTTGATCTCCTTCTCCAAACCCTTAAAGGCCTCTTTGCAGCCACTCACGAATCGGTCAATCCATTGCTCACGGCCCATTCCCCCAGGCAGCGACTCTGGCTGCTCACGACTCAACCCCAGCTCAGCCAATAGCCTCTCCAGGTCGCGGCCCTCGGCCAGCCTCCGGCCGTGGGGATCCAGTACACGAATATTCATTCGGCAGTGCGGGCTCAAACCATCGAGCTTGAATTCATCACGGCGCACCGCGATTCCCGTCTGCTGAGAAATATCTTTTGCGATTGCGGTGAGCAGTGGCACTGTGCCGGCCCGATCCGCCCATCGCTGACAGAAGGCTTCAGCGTACTCCGGCAAAGGTACGCAATGCCGGCGAATTCGTTGCGGCAGGCTTTTGAGCAGGCCCTGTACTTTCTCGCGCAACATGCCCGGCACCAGCCACTCCAGCAGCACGGGATCCAGCTGCGCGACCGTCTCGGCCGCAGCCAATAAAGTCACGCCATCGCGGGCGTCACCCGGCTCGAAGTGATATTCCAATGCGAAGGATTGCGCACGCTGATCCTGGCCATGCCGATGGATCTTGGGAAACTGATCTGTCGTAATGCCAGCGGCCTCATGCCGCATGAGGTCTTCTTTTTTCAGACAGAGCAACTCTGGATTCTGTTTGACGGCTAGGCGATACCAGGCATCAAAACTGTCGGCATCCACGACTGATTCGGGAATCTGTTGATCGTAAAACGCAAACAGGAGATGCTCATCGACCAGAATGTCGGGGCGCCGAGATTTGTGCTCCAGCGCCTCGATTTCTCGAATGCGGCTGCGATTCACCTCGAAAAATCGATGCCGACAGTCCCAGTCCTGCTCTACCAGGGCCTGCCGAATAAAGATCTCGCGTGCCTCTTGTCGCTGCGATACGCCCAACTGCGCCCAGGCCACCTTACGCCGCTGAATCACCGTCAAGCCGTACAGCGTTGCCCGCTGATAGCCCACCACTCGGCCAGAATTCTTTTCCCAGTGAGGCTCTCCAAAGCTTTTCTTAAGCAAATGAGCGGCGCTGTCCTCAAGCCATTCCGGCTCAATAGCTGCAATGGTGCGGGCAAAAAGTCGTGATGTCTCCACCTGTTCAGCCGCCATCAGCCAGCGCGGCGGCTTTTTCGCCAGCAACGATCCCGGCCAAATCAAAAACTTCACGTCATGGCAGCCCTGCCAGATCGGCTCGTCCGGCGCCCGGCAGCCGACATTGGACAGCAGGCCGGAAAGAATCGCCAGATGAATCGCTGCCTCAGAGGCAGGCCGTTGATTCGGCCGCCAATGCAATTCTGCCGCCAGCTCGGCAAGCTGCTGATGGACCTCGCGCCACTCGCGAATTCTCAAGGGCGACAAAAACTCAGACCGCAATGACTGATCAAATTTTCGATTCGACTCACGGGCCGCTGACAATGCTTCCACATGCTGCCATAGCTTCAATAGAGCGATGAATTCACTTCGAGGATCAGCAAATCGCGCATGAGAGCGATCCGCCAGGGCGGCCTGATCCTGCGGCCGCTCTCGCGGATCTTGCACCGAGAGGGCCGCGGCGATGATCAGTACCTCCGTGAGGGCGCCCAGCTGATGGCCCTGAATCAACATCCGGCCAATTCGCGGATCCACCGGTAATCGTGCCAAGGTGCGGCCGGCCTCGGTCAGCTCACCGGCCTGATCAATTGCATTGAGCTCGCGCAGCACAGTCAACCCATCTGCGACTGCCTTACCAGATGGCGGATCCACAAAAGGAAACTCGCGCACATCAGGCAGGCCAATCGCCTTCATGCGAAGCATCACTGCCGCCAGCGAGCTACGATGAATCTCCGGATCCGAGAACGCAGGCCTCTGTGAAAAATCCTGCTCATCGAAAAGGCGAATGCAGACTCCCTCGGCGAGCCGGCCACATCGGCCCATGCGCTGATTGGCCTGCGCTTGGGGAATGGGCTCAATCTGCAGCTGCTCCACCTTGGCCCGATAACGATAGCGCTTCACTCGAGCCAAGCCGCTATCAACCACATAACGAATGCCGGGCACGGTGAGCGACGTTTCGGCCACATTGGTGGCCAGCACCACACGACGCTTACCCGAAGTGCGGAAAATTCTCTCTTGGTCGGACTGCGATAAGCGGGCATACAGCGGCAATACCTCAGTGGCCTGACGGCCTGACTTTGCGAGCAGGCTGGCTGCCGACCGTCCGCGCAGCTCATCGGCCACCGCCTTGATTTCACGCTCGCCGGGAAGAAAAACCAAAATATCGCCAGGGCCCTGACCATTCCAATCCCGCTCGCACTCCTCGACCCCAGCGACCACAAGATCCACAAGATCCGAATCAGTCGATTCAGCGGGTCGCCAGCGGACCTCAACGGGAAACATCCGGCCAGAGACCTCGATGACAGGCGCTGGCTGATCCTGCCGGCCGAAATGCCGCGCAAATCGCTGTGCATCCAGCGTCGCTGAGGTGATGATGATCCGAAGGTCAGGCCGCTTCTCGAGCAGATTTTTCAGATAACCCAGCAGAAAATCGATATTCAGACTGCGCTCGTGCGCCTCATCGACAATGATCGTGTCATAGGCCCTGAGCATTGGATCTCTCTGCGTCTGGCTCAGCAAAATCCCATCGGTCATGAGCTTGATGGGTACTCCCGCTCGAGAGCGATCCTGAAATCGAATCTGATAGCCCACCGCAGCCTCGGGACCATCACCGCACTCAGTACGCAGTTCCTGGGCGATTCGACGAGCAACCGTAATGGCGGCCAGCCGTCTAGGCTGGGTGTGGGCAATGGTCTTTCCATGGGCGCCCCGGCCAATCGAGAGGGCGATTTTGGGCAATTGGGTGGTTTTGCCGGATCCGGTCTCGCCGCAGACAATCACCACGGGGTGATCGCGAATTGCCTGCGCGATCACCTCCCGGTGCGCGCTCACCGGAAGAGATTGCGGGAACTCAATGTGCATTGGAAAAATTATAATCAGGCCATGAGCGCAAACCCCAGCCGCCTTGCGGCCGCAAGGACCCCTCCGCCCGAGGCCTCAGGCCAGCTCTCGGATCCAATCGGCTTTGTCACCTGGCTGCGGACCGTTGCACCCTATATCCATGCTTTTCGCAACAAAACCTTTGTGATTGGCTTTCCGGGCGAGCTGGTGAAATTCGGCCACCTGGAGACCCTGGTCCACGACGTTGCGCTCCTCGCCGCCATGGGCATGCGGATTGTGCTGGTTCATGGTAGCCGGCCGCAGGTGCAAGAGCAGCTCACGCTACGTCAAATTGAGAGCCGATTCAGCAATGGACTCCGCATCACAGATAAATCCTCGCTGGAGTGCGCCAAGGAGGCCTCAGGGGAGCTACGCCTTGATATTGAGGCCGCTTTTTCCGCCGGCCTCCCCAATACACCCATGGGCAATGCCCGAATTCGAATCATCAGCGGCAACTTCGTCACCGCCCGGCCTGTTGGTATTGTGGATGGTATTGATTTTGAGCATACCGGTGTTGTGCGGAAAGTCGAATCGGAAGCCATTCGGGATGCCTTAAATAGCGGGGCGCTGGTGCTGCTCTCCCCGCTGGGTTTTTCGCCAACGGGTGAGGCTTTTAACTTGTCAATGGAAGATGTTGCCGCCAGTGTTGCGGTCAGTCTGGATGCCGACAAACTCATTTTCATGGCAGATGATAACGGCGTGCCGGCAAATCAGGGCAGGCGAATTGCCGAAATCTCGGAAGATGATGCGGAAGCAACGATCGCCCGATCCGGCCTGCATCCCGATGCGGCCTTTACGCTTGAGCACGCCCTGCGGGCATGCCACGGGGGCGTTGAGCGGGCCCACATTGTTCCATTTCAACAAGACGGCGCCTTACTGCTCGAGCTCTTCACACACGACGGTATCGGCACCATGATCGTGGAAGAAACCCTCGAGGCACTGCGTCCCGCCACAATTGATGATGTCGCCGCAATCGTTTCATTGATCGAACCTTTGGAGGCTGATGGAACCTTCGTGAAGCGTGGCCGCGCAAAGATTGAGCGGGATATCGATCGTTTCACCGTCATTGAACATGACGGCGTGATCTTTGGCTGCGCAGCCTTGTATGCCTTCCCGAAATCCACGATGGCCGAGCTCGCCTGCCTGATGGTCAAACCGGAAACGCAGGGTCAGGGCGATGGCGAGCGGCTTTTAAAAAGTATTGAGCAACAGGCCCGCCAGGCTGGCATGAAACAATTGTTCGTACTGACCACGCGAACGGCCCACTGGTTTTTGAAGCGCGGATTCACGAGTGGCACCGTCGAACAGCTGCCCAAGCTGCGCAAAGAGGCCTACGACTGGGCCCGCAAATCCCAGATCTTGATCAAGACGCTGTAGCGAAACGCTGCTTATTCAGACGGACTGAGCAGCCGAGAAAATGGTCCGCCGCCGAGCTCGCTGAACTCGGCAAGAATCATCGGTGCTTCATTCGGCGATTCGTGCAGACGATCCATCACCTGATCGGAAGCCTGAATCAGGCCATCGATATAGTTGGCGGCTTTGCAATCCCGGTGGGCAAACTGCATGTGCCAGTCTTGGAAGAGCCGCACAGGAATCGAAGTGTCGGCGAGCACCTTGATGTCGTGATGACGGTTATCTTGTCGAATTGCATTCCAGATCCGCTGCAACGGAAGATTTGGGCCCTCAATCCACTGAAAGAACATGCCCCGATCAAATACCAGAATGCCGGTGACGCCCTCGTCCCGATTGCGAGCACGGGAACCCGCCAAGAGATACAACAAATCCAGCTCAGTGAAACCCACTGAGGCCTTACTGTGATAAACGATGGTCGATAAGGTGGTCACTACAACTCCCGAAGGTGCGCCGCACCCTGAGATTATGACCAATGCCGATCAATTGCAATTCACAAAACGAAAATTCGTTCAGTCCTTGCGCTGAATCACGGGCCACCAAGACCGCCCGTTGAAGGCCATTGCGCACCAGAAGTCTGGGACAAATTGAAAGTCTTCCATCCAGAGCAATGTTGAAAGCGGTATCGCAATGTTGTCCATGTCAATCATTGCATAGCCTGCAGCGCCGGAAAACTGCATGGCTTGGGCCGTTACCTGGCCAGAGATCCACTTCAACGGACAACGCTCAGGATAATGCGGAATACGCCAATGATTTGCTCTACCCGCCTGATCAGGACAAAGCACCGCGCTCAGGCGCGACAAAATGGCAGTCACTCGCTCAAGCGGAATTTGCGAAAAATCCCACAGACTGTATTGCGCATCGCAAGAGACGAGCCGCGCGCCCTGGCCTATCAATGCTTTAAATCGCTGCGGCAGCATCGGCGAAACCCGCAAATTCGGCTGACTCGGCAAGAGACTGCCCAGCGGCACCGCCCGATCCTGGACCCAGCGGGCAGCCATCCGCTGGGCAAGCGCAGTCGCGGGGTGCTCATGCTGGGCCTCGACCATCGCCAATAAGGCGGGAACCGAAGGGTGCCATTGAAAAGTCTCAGATGTTCCGCGGTCCTCTCGGCCTGCGATCACGCTGGCAGTGGCGGCCGGCGCCTCTGCCAGCAGGGTATTCACCCCGGTGAGAATTTCATCGAGTGCGCGCTCAATGTCATTGGACATCGTTGGAGATTTCCTAGCGCTTTTCGTTCATCGACTGCACAGATTCGGAAATCGATTGCAGTTGTTGCTGTAAGTTTCGAAGAGACTCAACGACCGGCTGTGATCGAGATTCGAGCAGTATATTGGTGACTGAAAACTGGGCCTGCGCAAGCCCAACGCCGACCTCGCGCAAGGCAGTGACTGGAGATGGCCGAGCGTTGGGCAGCTCACTGCGCAGGCTAAAAAATAAAGCGGCGACTGCACAAAGAATTGCGAGCGCGTTTAAAAGCGTGCCCAGCGCGACACCGTTTTGGATCAACAGGAGTGCACGGCCCTCGGTGATCCAGGAAAGATCCTGTAAAAAACCGACGCAAAGGCGCCAGCCATTCACAAAGAACTCCATCACCATCTCGGCGGGTGTCAACGAAGGGCTTGCCCCCTCGGTCTTGGTCCACTCCAGCTGCGGCATGACCATGACCTGCCACTCATCGCCCAGTGGACTCAGGCCAATGAGCCAGCACAGGCCGGCCAGCAGGAGCGCGATGCGGATACGTTTCACAAATTGGCCTCCATTGACAGCAGCGGACGCAGTCGGGCGGATTCAGCAGCCGGCGCATCAAGCC
>Ga0255210_1000206_pt1 | contig 25752 bp, 13 predicted proteins | sample Miss_Yuk_RepA_8d_FD_188422 | JGI IMG/M metagenome (GOLD analysis project Ga0255210, IMG submission 188422) | Freshwater microbial communities from Mississippi River, Louisiana, United States - Miss_Yuk_RepA_8d | ecosystem: Environmental > Aquatic > Freshwater > River | place: USA: Louisiana...
CCGTCGAGGCGCTGGCACGGCTGGCAGAGGGGCGCGTGCCGGTGCCTGTCGCGCTGGTGGCCATGGGGCTGCCGCAGGACAACGGCTTCGCCTGCGGCAGCGCACTGCGCGAGGCGGGCGTGGCCTGCGTGCTGCTGCTGGCCGATGCGCCGCGTGCCACCGATGCCTGGTGGGCGCGCAGTCTGGGCCTGGGGGTGAGCGAGGGCGATGCCACCGTGCTGCTGCGGCCGCTGCCGCTGGGCACGCTGCAACGGGCGCTGCGCCTTGCGCTGGCGCAGGTCTCGGGGGTGGGCGATGCGCAGTCTGCATGAACAGGGGCTTGCCGCCCTGGGCCTGGCACTGCAGGCCCGCACGCAGGCGCTGCTGCGCAGTTTGCAGAACGTGTTCGAGGAGCGTTCCCTGCACGCCGCCTTGCAGGCGCGCCGGCAACTGGCCGAGCTGCGTGCCATCGCGCGCTTTTGCGGCGACGCTGTGCTGCAGCAGCAAGGTGCGCAGCTGCAGCGTGCCTTGCTGGCGCTGGGGCCGTGCTTGAGTGCAGGGGTGCCCGAAGCGCAATCGCGGCCTGTGTTGCTGCAGGCACTGCAGCTGCGCTGGCAGGCCCTGGCAGTCACGCAGTCGGCGCAGCAGCGCCATGCGCTGGCCGCGCGGGCAGCGCGTCTGGCGCCGGACCTCAACGGCCTGCTTCTGCAGCAGGTGCAGCGCCTGCTGTGCCAGCATGGGGGCATCAGGCTCGCGGCAGCGCTGGCGGGCGGGGCGTGCGAGGCTGCGCTGGAACAGGGGCCGGTCACCGCGCTCGACCACCGCGCGCTGCAGGCGGCTGCGCGACTGGCCGGCGTGCTGCCGGAACGGGTGGTGTTGCTGCCGGATCCGCTGCCGTCCCTGCTGCTCTGGGAGTCTCACCTGCTGGGGCCCGGGCAGCAGCCCCACGCGCGCCTGCTGCGGACCCTGGCCGCCAGGGTGCTGGCACTGTGCGAGGAGTCTGCGACCACGCCTGCGCTGCGGCACAGTCTTCAGGCGCGCGACGGCCCCTGGGGTGAGCGTCTGCTCCTCTGCCTGCAACAGGCCCGTGTGCTGCTGTCCGCCTTCGTGAACGTGCCTTCCTCGCTGCGGCGCTGTCTGCAGCAGACCTTGCGGGTGAGTCGTCTGCTGCAGGCCTGGCAAGGCGTTCCTGCGCTGGCGACCACTGCCTTGCCGGGGACGCTGGCCCCGTTGCAGCTGCGCGTGCTCCTGCGCCTGCAGGACGATCTGGCGCGTCTGGCCGGCGGCAGTGCCCTGGCCTGTGCCGGACTGCCACCTGCCGCGCTGGCGCGGGCCGTGCCGGCCTGCCTGCGCCAGCAGCGGCCGCCGGCGGCCCGGCAGGTGCTGGAACAGGTGCTTGGTGCGCTGGCCGTACCGAGTCCCGCGCTGGCCCGACGCTGGCAGCGTCTTCTGCAGCAGGAATACACGGCATGTCGGCGGGTGCTGGAGGCCTGGCATGCCGCTGCGGCCGAACAAAGCCCTGCGCCGCTGCTCGACGATGGGGTGGCGCTGGCCGTGCACCGTCTGGGCCAGCAGTGCCTGCTGGCGGGAGATCTTGCGCTGCATGAACTGCTCGACATCCTTGGGCAGTGCCTCACTCTGAGCCGCGAACTGCAGCATGATGCCCGGGATTGTCTGACTGCCCTCGGCCGCGTGCTGCCGTTTGTGCAGAACCCGGCACGGCGCTGGCAACGCGACCGCGTGCTGCATGGGCTGCTGCGCTGGGAGGCGGGTCTGCGCCTGCAGGCCGGCACCGGGTCTGCGCAACTGGCACTGAGTCTGGCGCGGGGGCTGGAGGCCTTGCCGGCGCTGCAGCTGAATCTTCTGCTGGCCCTGCCCACGGCGGAAGCCTTCGCCCCGGCCAATCGCCCCCTGCTCATGGAACTGCGGCTGCTGGCCAGCGGGGCGCGCACTTTGCAGGTGCAGCGCATTGCGGCGCTGAGCGAGGCTCTGGCGCGAATGCACGAGGCGCTGGCCCAGTCCGGTCTCGCGCCTGCCGCGTTCCTGCAGGCCACTGCTGGCCGCGACTTGCTGGAAGATGCCCACGCCGCGCTGCGGCGAGGGCTGAATCAGGCCGCCGCACGCCAGGAAACTTCGGCCTGTCGCGCCTTGCTCGGGGCCCTGTATGACTGGCTGGCCTGCCATGGTGAGCAGGCGGCCGGGCGGCCCGGCTTCGTGCGGGAAGCGCGCGAGTTGCTGCGCCAGATCATCGAACCGGCCTCGGCGCCGCAGCGCCTGCACGCCTTGCACACGCTCAAGGGCAATGCGGCCTTGTATCGCTGCGACGCCCTGGCCGAACTGTGTCATCGCAGCGAACGGGCACTGCTGCAGGCGGGCACCGCGACATCGGCCCCAGGGGGATGCGAACCGCCTGCCATCGAAGCGTTGCTCGCGCAGTTGCAGGCCGCCGTGGCGGCATTGACGGGTACGGGTCGGGCCGATAGCGCTGTCGTGGGAGCCGCCTTGCCGGCGAACAGTGCTGCCGCACCGACCCTTGACGCCCGCGCGACGCAAGACTTGCCCGCCGCTACTCCGGAGCGCACACCTCCCGGCAGCACCCCGCTCGGCTGGCTTGCCCGTCGCCTGCACGAGGGCCTGCAAGGCCTGGCCGAGCTCTTGCCCGGGCTCGCCCTGAGCGCCACGTCGGCGCAGCGGCAGCTGTTGCAGGAATTGCTGCAGGAGCAGCTTGCACGGGTGCGTCAGCTGGACGAAGACCTGCACGCGGCCGCCTGGGTGCATCCTGCCCGCCTGGAGCCCCGCTTGCGCCGGGTGCTGGAGGACACCGCCCACCGGCAGGGCAAGGTGGCACGCCTGGAAATCCGCACAACGGGTCGGCACGTACCCCGCACACTGCTGGAGAATCTGGTGCCGCCGCTGGAGCACCTGCTGCGCAACGCCGTAGTTCATGGCATCGAGTCTCCCGCCCGGCGTCGCGCCAGCGGCAAGCACGAATGTGGTCGCGTGCGAGTCTTGATCACGGCAACACAGGGCCTGTTGCTGGTGGGCGTGGAAGATGACGGCGGTGGACTGACGGCGGTCGAGGCCGCCAGCCTCGAGTCGCGGCCGGCAATGGTGTCGGAGGCCGATGCCACAGGGGCCGGTCTCGATGCCGGTCACGGCCTCGGTCTGGCTGCCGTACAGGCCACGGTGGACGCCCTGCAGGGGCGGGTCCGGGTGGTGACCACGCCGGGTCAGGGATGCTGCTACTGGCTGGAAATGCCCGAAAACTCTGAGCTTGGGGATCATCACGCGATGCCGGTATAATGCCGGCCTCTTGAAAATGCCGGGGTAGCAATGCAGTGAAAAGTCTGGGGTTCGCCTGGGGGATCGGAGGCATTCTCCTGCTTCTCACCTTTGCGGTAGTGCGCTTGTCGCCCATGGCGCTGGAGCTGCTCACGCTGGAACTGCAGCCCCTGCACCTGGGGGCGTTGGCCTTCAGTGTGCTCTACATGAGCTGGGCCGAGGGCTACAAGGGCTTTCACCTTGGCTTCGCGCCACGCGTGGTGGCCCGGGCCGCTTATCTGCGGGCACACCCGCGCCCGCTGCACGTGCTGCTGGCGCCGGTGTTCTGCATGGGCTACATCCATGCCACGCGCCGCCGCAAGCTGCTCTCCTTCGGGCTGACCAGCATGATCCTCTGCTTCGTGCTGATCGTGCGCATGCTGCCGCAGCCCTGGCGCGGCATCGTGGATGCCGGCGTGGTGACCGGGCTGGTGCTGGGCATCGGCTCGATCCTGTATTTTCTGGGGCTCAAGCTGCGTTATCCCGAGCGGCCTGAGGTGAGCACCGATATTCCCGAGTCCGGCAACGCCGCCCTGGCCCGCTGACCGGTTCGACAATCGCCTGCTCCGGCAGGCCACGCCACTCTCTGCGGTGAACCGACCATGCCCAGGCAAGGCAAGAAGCTCAGCATCTGCGCCATCGTCGTCAGCTTCAATCCTGACACGGCCGTGCTCATCTCGCTGCTGCAGCAGATCGGCACGCAGGGCGAATTCCTGCTGATCGACAACGCCTCCGCCAACATCGACAACTTCCGCGCCGTGGCCGAGTCCACCCCGCGCTGTCTGGGTGTGCGGGTGCTGGAGAGCAACATCGGCCTGGCCAGTGCGCTGAATCTGGGCATCGAGGAAGCGGCACGGCGGGGCTTTGGTTTCGTGGTGCTGTTCGACCAGGACAGCCAGGTGCCGCTGTCCTTCTTCGCCAATCTCTATGCGTCCTATGTCGAGGCCAGCCGGCTCAGTCCCCGGCCGGTGGCAGCCGTGGGCCCGCGCATCACCCATCCGGGTTCCGGCGCCGGCATGCCCTTCAAGTTGTTCAGCCGCTGGATCGGGCGCACCGACCGCCCGCTGCCGGGCAGCAACCGGCTGTCCCAGGCCGAATTCCTGATCTCTTCCGGCTGTCTCATTCCACTGCAGGCGCTCGAGCAGATCGGCCCGATGCGCGACGCCTATTTCATCGACAATGTGGACCTGGAGTGGTGCTTCCGTGCCCGAGCCAGGGGTTATGTGATGGTTGGCACGGACAACACCACGCTGTTTCACCGCATCGGCGAGGCCAGCGACGAGCCCCTGGTGCGCGCCGGCCTGATGGTGCAGCACAGCCCGTTGCGCAGTTACTACTCCACGCGCAACCGCTTCGCGCTCTACCGTGAGCCCTACGCCCCCTGGGGCTGGAAGCTGCGCGACTTCCCGCGCTTCCTGCTCAAGGCGGCATGGCTGCTGCTGTTCTCCCCGCAGCGTGGCGAGTACTGGGCGAACATCCGCCGCGGCCTCGCCGACGCCGGGAGCGTGCGCTGATGGTCGCGCCGCGCATCGCCATCCTGCTGCCCACCTGGAATGGCGAGCGCTTCCTGCGCGCCCAGGTCGATTCGCTGCTGGCCCAGGACTACCCGGATTTCATCATCGTCTGTCGTGACGACGGCTCCCGCGACGCCAGCCCGGCCATCATCGCCGACTATGCCGCCCGCTTCCCGCAGCGCTTTCACATCGTTCCCGCCGACGGCCGCAACCTCGGCGCCAGCGGCAGCTTCGCCTGGCTCATGGACTATGTGCTGACGCACAAGGCCGCGCTGGGCCTGGCGAGCGCCTGGGTGATGCCCAGCGATCAGGACGATGTCTGGCACGCGGACAAGCTGCGCCGCAGCATGGCACATATGCAGGCGCTGCAAGCCGAGTCACCGGGTCTGCCGCTGCTGGTGCATGGGGATCTGGAAGTGGTGGACGAGTCGCTCGCCACGATTGCGCCGTCCTTCGTGCGCTATCAGGGCCTGCAGCCGCTGCGCAATCGCTTTGCCCGCCTGCTGGTGAGCAACACCGTCACCGGCTGCACGGCCCTGTGCAATGAAGCACTGCTGCGCCGCGCGCTGCCCATCCCGCCAGCGGCCTTGATGCACGACTGGTGGTTGGCGCTGGTGGCGGGGGCTTTCGGCAGACTGAGCTTCATCGACGCGCCGCTGCTGCAATACCGCCAGCATGGGGCGAACACCATCGGAGCGAAGGAGTACCAGCCGTCGGCGCTGTTCCAGAATGTCTGGCAGCGGCTGTGGGATGACCGTCATCGCGAACAGCTGCGTGCGCTGGCCGCGCAGGCGCAGGCCTTTCACTCGCTGCATGCCGGCGCGCTCAGCGCTGCCCAGCGATTGGACCTGCGCATGGCCATGGCGCTGGATAACCGCTTCATCCTCGTGCGCAAACTGGCGTTGAAGTTCTTCCTGGCACGCTGAATTCCCTGCGCGCCTGTCCCTAGAGGAACAGGCCATCGCCCCAGGCAACCCAGGGCATGTTCGTCAGGGCGCCCGGTTCGGCTTCGCCCGCAGCAAGGCTGTCCAGAGCAGCCCAGTCAGTACACTCTGCAAACGAGTCCTGCAGGCTGGCACACTCCGCCATGGCAGCGGGGCTGGCCCAGATCGTTTCAGACTCAGCAGTCAAGGCGAATGCGAATGACATCGCCCTGGGCTGTGCAGTGTCGGCCAGATCGTTGATGCGCAGGCTGATGTCAGCAGAAACGCTGTTCGGATTTCCGTCCTGGTCACGCAGGATAATCTTCACAGTCCGGGTTTTGTTGTCTGCACTCAGCGCCTCATAGTCCTGCCTGGCCAGAGTCAATCTGCCGGTCTGGTCGATGCTGAAGCCGTCGATGCTGTGGCCGTCAATGGCAGACAGAGACCAGAGTGGACGGCCCTGCATCGGGGGGTGACCTGGCGCCGCGCCTCCAGTGAGCTGGAACTCGTGCGGGCTGTTTTCGTCCACTGCATGGGGCCCGGGGCCTTGCAGCGCCGGTGGCAACTGGATCTCCAGCTGGGTCGGCTCGGGTTTGTCGGCAATTTCGATGGTCACCACGTGTTCGGCGAAATTGCCGTCTTCATCAGTGGCGCGCACTGTGGCCGTCACCGTACTGTTGCCATCGAGGTCGACAAGGGCTTCCCGGTCAAGGTCGGGGTTGGCGTGAAGCACGATGGCACCGGACTCATTGACCGACACGCTCAAGGCTGGACTGAGCGAACTTGCACGCCAGCTCAGCTGACCGATTGGCAGCAGGCCTCCGGCAACCTCGAGCGACTGGCTTTGCGCGATCGACAGGATGGTCTGTTGCAGGGGCTTGCCTTCTTCCACGGTATAGACCTGCTGCAGGTGGGTGATGGAAAACTCGCGGGGCTCCACGACATCCCTGCTCCGGACGGCGATGGCGTATAACGTGAGATTGGGACCGGCTTCTTCGCTGTCCTGAATGAGGTAGTAGGCGATCGCCATGTCGCCATCCAGCAGTCCGTTCTGTGGCGCCCAGTTGACGGATTCCTCGTAACTGGGCGCAGTAATGGTCAGCTGGCGCGTCGACTCGTCATAACTGGCGGGCGAGACATTGTTCCAGGATTTGTGTTCCAGAGAGATCCATTCCAGTTTGCCCTGGGGGTCTCCTTTGACGATGAGCGGAATGGTCGCCGAGGTGCCTTCATCCAGTTCCACCAGCAGGACAAGGGGTATGCCGTCGCTCGGCACTTCGTCAATCTCCAACCAGCGCACTTCGTGCTCATTGGTGACGACCACTTCCAGCACCCGGGCAAGGGTCTGCGCGGGCCGCGCGGAATCCGTGGCCACCAGACGCACCGTGTAGTGGTCGTCGGCACTCGGGTCCTGGTCTTCGCGGTCCTGTGGCTTGAGGCGGACCTCGCCGCTTGCCGGGTTCAGGACGAAGCGGTCAGTGTCGTTGGTGGTTCCCGCTGGTTGCAGCCTCCACGTCACTATACCCGGCGCAGCGTCACCTGAGGGGACGACCAGTGCTGCGGACGCGACCACCACGGAAGCGTCGTCGGCCAGTGCGGTATTTTCGGCAATTGCGCCTCGCGGGCTGGCGATCGTCAGCGATGCAGGCTGGTAGGTAAGGGCAGTCCCCGTACTGGTGTTGCCAGCCGTGTCTGTCGCTCTGGCGCTGAAAGTGTGGGTGCCGGCGGGCTGCGTCAGATTGATGCTGAACACTCCGGTGTCGGGGTCCGCCATCGCGCTGCCCAGCGCGGTGGCGCCGGCACCTTCGCCGAGGAACAACTCCACCAGGGTGCCAGCTTCACTGGTGCCGCTGATGCTTTGCAGTGTGGCAGGGTTCCCGCTGCCATTGTCCTCGACCGCCAGGACCAGACTCGCTGGAGGCACCGGCGGCTCGGTGTCCACTCGCAGCAGCATGGCCGTGGACACGGGGCTGACGTTGCCCGCTGCATCGGTGGCGAGTGCGGAGATGGCGTACTGACCGTGCGGCAACGCGATCTCGAACGTGAAGACACCTGATCCGTCAGCGGTGACCGAACTGATCCTGTCATGGTCGGCGAACAAGGTCACCGTGGTGCCGGCCTCGGCAGCGCCACTGACTGTCAGTGCCGCATGGTGCCTGGTGATGCCGTCGTTGTTGTAGCGACCGCTGTCGTCTTCGGTGGCCAGACGCAGGCCCGCAGGCGCAGCTGGAATCAGGGTGTCGATGGTGACGCTGTGCAGGGAGGTGGTACCCACGTTGCCCGCGCGATCGGAGGCTGTCGCGCTGATGATCTGTATGCCTTCGCCCAGGGCCGCAAGGTCCTCGGGCTGCAGCGCATAGTGCCAGCGATTGCCTTCTGCGGTGACCCAGCGGGTTGTGCCACCCAGGCGCAGGGCCACCGTGGTGCCGGATTCTGCGGTTCCGCTCAGCGTGGTCGCAGTCTCGGTGGCCGTGACGACGTTGTCGTCGGCCACTGTGTCGAATCCCGGCGCGGGCGGCTTCTCGGTGTCAATGCTGATGTCGCGACTGGTGCGGCCATTGCCCGCGGCGCCCACCGTGCTCAATGCAATCGTCTCCTCGCCCTGGCCCATCGCCGTGATGTCGGCGCTCTGCAGGGTGTAGGACCACCGGCCATCTGCGTTGGCGGCAAAGCTGTGAACATTGTTCTCCAGTACCCCGCCCACGCGGAACTGGCCCAGCGTCAGGTGGACGACCGCATTCGCTTCGCCCGCCCCTGCAATGACGCTGCCTTGCTCACTGGCATTGATAATGTTGTCCTCTGCGATCGGAAAAATGATGGGGGTAAGCGTGTCCAGTCGGACAACGCGGCTTGTGACCGTGCTACTGCGATTGCCGGCAAGATCCGTGCTCATCGCGGTGATGGTCACGTTGCCTTGACCGGGGAAAGCCCCGTCAGGAACTGCGTCCCGGCTCAAGGCAGTGATGTCTTCAGGCTGCAGAGCATGACTCCAGAGGCCATCGTCGCCGACAAGGACGGTACGCTCGTTGCCGCCCCCCAGGACCAGTGTGACCAGAGTTTTGGCCTCGGCCGTCCCGGTCAGTGTGCTGGCCTGCTCGCCTGCATCCAGGATGTCGTTGCCGGCAATCGGGTCGAGGCTGGGGGCCTGAGGACGAGTCGTATCGACCTGCAACAGCCAGGCAGCAGAGAGCGCGCCCGCGTTGCCGGCTGTGTCGGTCGCCCTGGTGGCAATCGCGTAATGACCTTCCGGGAGATTCAGCGTACGGCTGAAACTGCCAGCAGCACTGGCAGGCGTTGTGCCCTGGGAGACGCCGTTGATGACCAGCTCCACGGCTGCGTCAGCCTCCGTGATTGCCGTGATCGTCAGCTCCTCGGTGCGGCGCGTGATGCTGTCATTGTCATGCAGGCCGGTGTCGTCGTCTGCGGCCAGACCGAGGGCGCTGGGCGCCGCTGGCGCCAGCGTGTCGATCAACAAGAGGCGGCTGGCACTGGCGTCGTTGCCCGCAGCATCGGTGGCCGTGATCGTGATCGCCACCATCCCCTGGCCCATGGCCGCGAGGTCGTCGGCGTGCAGTGGATAGTCCCAGCCCCCCATGATGTTGTCCGGCCTGTGAGAATTGCTGCCCAGGCTCAGTACGAGGCTTGCTCCTTCTTCGACATCGCCGAACAGGATCGGCAACACACTGGACGCATTGATCACATCGTGCATCCCGAATGGATCCAGCGTGACGTGGGGCACAGAGGTGTCCACAACAAGTTCGAAGGGATTGGCAGCGGGACTGGCGTTGCCTGCCACGTCCCTTTCACGGGCAGTGATACGGTGGGTGCCTGCGTTGAGGTTTACATCGAGTGTGAACACGCCTGTGCTGGCATGCGCCCGTGTGCTGCCCAGGCTGACAAGTTCTGCACCTTCGCCGACAAGAACTTCGACAGTGGCACCCCGATCAGCATGGCCAGTGATGGTCAGTGCCGAGGTGTGGCGGGTACGGCCGTCGTCGCTGAACATGCCACTGTCGTCTGCAGCATCCAGCCGCAGACCAAAGGGTGCCGCTATCTGATCGTTGACGCTCAGCCTTGCCACCTGATCGATCGACAGCCCGCCCTGGTCGGTGCTGCGAATGCGCAGGCTGTAGTCAGGCCTCGCTTCAAAGTCGGGCGAATGCTCAATTCTGAGCTGGGTGCCGCTGATCGAGAACCACGCGTTGTCACTGTCACCAGCGCCACTGACGAGGCTGTAGGAAAAGGTGTCGCCCGTGTCCGGATCCCGGCTGCTCAGCGTGGCGACTGCAGAGCTGGCAGCGATGTTTTCATCAACCCGGCTTACGGAGAGAGACAGACTGGTGGGTGCCTCATTGCGGTTTGAGACAGTGACCGCGACGTCCTGTGTCGCGGTGTTGCCGTCGGAATCCGTGGCGCGAATGGTCACGTTGTAGACATTGTTGCCGTCCATATCGACCGGTAACTCGAAGTCCCTGGCTGCCATGGTCAGCGCACCGCTGGTCCTGTTGAGGGTGAAGCTGCGGGCGTCGGCACCTTCCAGTGTCCATGTGACCGCGCCGATTGCGCCGACCACCACGGCCATGCCGCTGAAGTGAGTGTTCTCCGCGATGCTGGAATCGCCTGGACCGCTTATGCCAGGGGTAGCCCTCTCAATGACATTGGTGACACTGACAGCAAGTACCTGGCTCGCCACGTTTCCGGCGGCATCGGTGGCCTTGACGGTCACGTTGTAGAGATTGTCACCGTCTGCATCAGCGGGAGCTTCGTAGTCTCTCGCTACCATGGTCAGCTCGCCGCTGATTGGATTGATGCTGAAACGGGAAGCATCCGGACCTTCCAGCACCCATGTCGTGGTTCCGTTCAAGCCGGCGACCGCGGCGGAGGCCTTGAAAGCCGAGTTCTCGGCAATGCTGATCGTCAGCGTGACTGACTCGGCCACATTGGTGACGGTGACGGTCACTGCCTGCATGGCGACATGCCCACAATCGTCAATCATTCTGACAGTGATGTGATAGATATTGTCGCCGTCGTAATCTGCGGGAAGCTCATAGTCACGAGCTGTCATGTGCAACGCACCAGTGTCGGGGTCAATGCGGAACAGCGCTGAATCATTTCCCTTCAGTGACCAGCTGACTCTGCCTGTTGCGCCGGCCACGCCAGCCCTGACATTGAACGGGGTATTCTCCTTCACGACAGCATCTTCGAGACCTGTGATGCGGGGAGGATTGAGCGGAGGAAGTCCATCGATTGCGCGTATGGCAGATTCCCGTGAGTCACTGTTGCTGTTGACGCAGTAGAGAACCCTTTGCAGTTCCTCGAGCGTGTGTGCACTCTTGCCTCGTACCATCGAAAAATAGTCAGCCACGACAATCTTGTTCTCGAAAGCTCGGCGAGCGCCTCCCCAGTCTGCATCTGCAGGATCAACCGCCAGCAGCGCCTTCGCCGCAAAAGCAATGACCTCGTCTCTGGACATGCCGGTGTGTTGCAGAGCGGTGAGCTCCTGCGTGGCATAACGCAATTGCGCCGATCCGACTTCATCCCTGAGCGCGCGCTGGGAAAAACGTTCGGCAAATTCCTGAAGATTCAGAGTTGACGGATACAGCGAACGAAAAACATCCGTGTTGGCAAGATTACGTGTGAGATTCGCAAGGCTCTCGCCGGATTCAAGAACACCTCGCAGTTCTGTCAGCACAGACTTTCCGGGCGCTGCATCGAACATTGAAACGATGAGTTTGGTGATGGTTGATTCAAGGGAACCGTCTTGCGGCATGGCATTGTCTCGCTTCTTGTTGGCAATTTTCGGGTGGCCAAGTAAAGCAGAAAGAAATGCCGTATTTTTCAAACTTCTTCTATTCTTCCCCCAATAATCCTTGATCAAAACTCACTCGTTTTTGGAATGGAAAAATCGCGCGTTTCCTCATGCGGAGGTGGACATTAAGTGACCCTTAATCTCCCGGTTTGAATAATTTTTAACCATTAAATAGCATGGAAGTATCGGGAATATTTGGTTAAATATTGATCATTGAATAGAAAATGAGGCGGGATATCAGGGTTCTGAGAGAATTTTGACGCGCAGATGACGAATCGCCGCCAGGCGCTTGCGCATGAGCGTGCCCACCGGCAGCGGTGCGAATTCCGCCGCGATGGTGGCCCGTGCCGCCTCTCCAAGCTGCCGGCTGAGAGCAGGGTCTCTGACGAGCTGCTGCATGGCGCGCGTGGCATGGGCTTCGTCGGGCTCCGCCCAGGTCTGGCCCTTCTTGTAAGGGCCGCAGTCCTGCTCGATCGTCACCAGCGTGTAGTCGATGCCGATGCTGTTGCCGGGGCGCATGTAATCCACATTGCCGGACCAGGCAGTGGCCATCACAGCCTTGCCCAGCGCCATGGCCTCGGCAGGCCCGAAGCCGAAACCCTCCGACCGGTGCAGCGAGACATAGCAATCGCAGCAGGCGATCAGCGCGTTGACCTGCGCGCGGCTGTACACCTTGTCCAGCAGCAGGATATTGCGATGCTCTCCAATGGCCTCGCGAATTCTGGCCATGGCATCTGGCGTCGGGTTGTTCACTTTCAGCACCAGCTGTGCCGACAGATCGTCGGGGGCGAACGCGTTCTGGAAAGCGCGCAGCGCCCCGTGGGGGTTCTTGCGCTCGGGCCGGCTGTAGGTGTCGAACATGGCCAGGAACAGGTAGCAGTCCTGGGGCAGGCCGAAGCTGCTGCGGTCAAGCCCCGGGTCAGCATGTACTTCCACTGCATGGGGGATGCGCACCACGGGGATGGGCGACTTCATGGCCACGGCTTCCTGCACGAAGTGCGAGGGCACCCAGATCTCGTCGAAATGCCAGTAGGCTTTCTCCCAGTCCGGCGGAATCTCCGGAAGTTCCCAGGCCCAGTAGCCGATTCTGTAATGCCCGTCGAAATGCCCGGCAGGCAGCTCGCTGATGGCCTGCAGCGCATGGTCGGGATTGATGTGCAGCAGCGTCACATCGAAAGGAGCCGCCTGCATCTCTTTGTGCTGCCAGCTTAGGTCGGTCATGCGCGAGGGATTGTGGGCCTGGTAGCACACGATGCCGAAGGGTTCGTTGGCGGCGTTCAGCGCCTTGGCATCGCTGCGCGCACCTTCGCCGATGCCCATCTCGGCGCGGGTGTAGCCGATCAGATTCACGCCCGGCTGCAGCTGCGCCGGGCCGGCGGTTGCCGCCCCCGCCTCGGTGTCAGAGTCGTGCAGCCCAGGTGCTCCCGACCCCAACGGTCCGCGCAGGGTGCTGGCCTGCAGCGTGAAGTCGCCCTTCTCGGCCGACAGATGCGGGTGGTACCAAGCGTCGCCGGCAAGGAAGCGGTGACCCCAGCGCCGCCACATGGCCTGCTCGTCCTCTTTGGGCACGCTGGTCTTGCGGCTGATGGACTCGTGGTGGATCAACGAGCACAGCGGCGTCCAGACATTGCGGTAGCCGGCCTCAAGCAGGCGCAGGCACAGGTCCACATCATTGCCCACCACTGCGAGTTCCTCGTCGAAGCCGCCGATCTGTGCGAACTTCTCGCGCGTCAGCAGCAGGCAGGCGCCGGTATTGGCCGACACTTCCCGCACGGTGGCGTGCAGCTGGCGGTAGATGCTCGCACTGGGCATGCGCTTGTGCAGCAGGTGGATGCCGCCGCCGCCATAGTTCACCAGCAGCACGCCGGTATGCTGCAGCGCGCCATTGGGGTAATAGAGCAGAGCGCCCACTGCGCCGACACCCGGGCGCAGCGCCTGACGCACCAGTTGCTCGAGCCAGTCGGGCGAGGTGATTTCGATATCATCGTTCAGGAACAGATACAGATCGCCCGTGGCATGGCGCACGCCGATGTTGTTCAGACGGGCCCAGTTGAAGGGCTCGTTGCACTCCACCACGGTGAAGGGCTTCTGCCGCAGCCAGGCGATGCCGTCGGGGTACTTGCCCCGGCCATTGTCGAGAATGACCACCTCGTAGTTCGGCCAGGCGGTGATCTGCAGCAGCGACTCGATGCAGGGCTGAATCAGGCTCAGGCGGCCCATGGTCGGGATGATGATGGAGACCTTCGGCAGCACGGCGGGCAGCGGCCATTGCACCGCGCGCAGGCCATCGGACAGCTCCAGCACGGCGGCGTCGGGGGTGTGGCGCGCGAGATGTTCGCGCAGGGCGACGGTTTCCTCGACGCGCAGACCCGCATCGCCGGCCTCGTCCAGGGGCGCGCTCCACAGCACCAGCGGGCAGCGGTGAACCTGCTCGCGGGTGAGGCCGAGGCTGGCATCGAGCAGGCAGGCATAGCGCCAGGCGGCTCTTTCACAGGTCCGCGCCTGCCAGCGCGCGAGACGCTCGCCGCGCAGGGCATAGACGCCGCCGATGTAGTTGCTGGCCGTGAGATGCTCCGGGGCCCACTGCGGCGTGAAGCAGGGCTGCGCGTGCTTGCCTGTGGTGCTCACCCGGTCATGATCGCTGTAGACGAGCTGGATCTCGCCCTGCCGTGCCGCGTGTCCCATTTCGCTCAGAGCATGGGGTGCCAGCGTCTCGCCTGCGTGCAGGAACAGCACGAAATCTGTCTGCAGCGCGGGCGCTTGCAGAGCGACGGCGAGGGACTCCTCCCAGCGCAGGCGCAGCGTGTCCGGCAGCGCATTGGCGACCAGTTGTTCCAGTGCGCTCGTACGGGGTGCCACCAGCTGGATGTCGAAGAACGGCCAGACCTGCTCGCGCAGACTCGACAGTGTGGCGAACAGGGCGTCGTCGTCGCGCTCTGCCTGCACCAGCACATGAAAGCGGGCCGCGCCTGCCAACGGCAGTGCCAGCTCGCGCTGGGCCTGCAGCTCGGCCTCGTCCGGCATGTTGCGCCAGTACCAGGTGTGGTAGAGGTCCTCGTTCTTGAACAGCGTAAAGCAGCGGCTGATCTCGCGACTGTTGCCGGCCTTGTCGGTGATGACGAGCGTCAGTTGGTGCTCGCCTGCGGGCAGCTCGCCCAGTGAGAGTTCCTGCTGGAAGCCGCTGGAGAACGCGTCCTCGATGGCGCCGAACAGCTCGGCGATGTCCGGGCGACTGACGCCGGTGTGAAAGCTCGCCTGGGTCACGCCGTCCACCCGGGCTTCGATCCGGGCGATGCCGGCCGGCGCGCAGCACCAGCCCTGCACAGAGAAGACCTCGGGCACCTCGTGCTGGCTCGGGCCCGGGATGTCCAGATTGCAATGAATCAGATCGCTGCCCTGCTGCGTCACCACGACTGCGGCATGGCCAGGCTGCCCGGCCAGCGTCGCGGGCAGCGCGGCGTCCTGACCGGCCATGCCGCCGTTGCCCGGAGCAGACGCTCCTTGTGGGAGCGGGCCCTGTCCGCGATGGGCGCCCCGCAGTCCTGCCCGCAGCGCGTCAAACTTCCTGCGCGCCCAGCGCAGGGGCCGCGTCAGCTTCCACGAAGAGGAGTTGAGCAGGCTCTGCAGCTCGGCGGACAACTGCGCCGCGCGGGAGCGCGCGACCTCCAGCTCGGCAGTGCGCTTGTTGACTGTCTGCCCCAGAGTGTTGACCTGCTGGTGCAGGCTACGGATCTCGCTCTGCTGCTGCTGGGCCAGATCGTGCATCTGTGCCAGCTGTCCGCCAACGCTCTGCACCTGGTCCTGCAGCAGCTCTTGCTGCTGCCGCAGGCTCTCCGCCTGCTCATGCTCCTGCAACACACTCTGGTTCAAGCGCGCCACGTCCCTGTGCAACTGCGCCAGCAGAGGTGTTTCGTCAAGTGTGCCCAGAGTCTGGTTCAGTTCATCGCCGCTCCAGCGCGCGCACCATTTGTCGAACACGCGGGCCCGGGCGCGGGCGATGGGATGGCTCTGCAGATAGCGTGTGCCCGGGTCCTGGGAGGCGGTGTTGGATTCGCCGCCCTGACGATAGAAGGCGCTGATCACATCGACGTGCTGGAAGGGGGCCAGCGCGGCGCACTGCAGCCAGAAGTCCCAGTCCTCGAAGATGTCGAGCGTGGTGTCGAAACGGCAGCCTGCCTGCACCAGAGTGTGGCGGAACAGGGCGGCATGGATCGGAATGAAATTGTCGCGACGCAGCCGGGCCGGGTCGAACGCGATGCGCAGCGTCGCATCCAGCAACGTGCCGTCCGGCGCGGTGTTCTGTGTGCTGCTGTAGGCCACGCCCAGCGCGGCATTGCTCTGCAGACAGTCCACCAGGGTCTGCACATGGTCGGGAGCGATCCAGTCGTCCTCGTCCAGGAACAGCAGGAATTCCCCCTGGGCCGCATCCAGCGCGGCATTGGCGGCGGCGGGGCGATTCCACGGTGCCTGCCCGCTGACCTCGCGTACCGGCACGCGCAGGCCCAGCTCGCGCCACACCGGCACGCCCTTGCCCGCGGCGTCCACCAGCACGATCTCGAGCTGTGGGTAAGTCTGGGCGTCCACCGAGCGCAGGGCTTCCGCCAGTTCGGGGCGGTTCATGCTGCGACACAGGATGGACACCAGGCCGGGCGTGCCGGTGCTCGCGTGGCCCGTGCCTTGCGCAACCACCGCCGTCATGGCGCTGTGTGGCAGGTCCGCGGCTGCAAGGAAATGCGGCGGCGTCGGCACACTGGTCAGCCCCAGGCGCTGCTGGCGCCGCAGTTCGTGTTCGGTCAGCAGCCAGGGCTCGCGCAGCAGCTCCGGCGTGAGCAGGCAGTAAGCCTCGGCCAGTTTCACGGCGGCCGGCAGCGTGTAAGTGCGGAAACGGTTGAGCGCGATGATGACTTCGTCATAGGGCTGGATGCCCAGCTGCGAGGGGTAGCAGGCGATGGCGGCGCGCTTGCCCGCTTCCTGGGCGGTGATGTCCACCAGCACGTCGACGTGGGGCAGCGGGGAGCCCACTTCGTACATGGCCACGCGCAGGGCGTGACCTTCCAGCACCAGGCGTCGCGTGGCCTCGATCACGATCCAGGCGGTGGCGCGGTGATCCGGGTGAATCTCGTGGAGGGACGGCGTCAGGATCAGATCGGCGCCGGCCGCCAGGATGGCGCCGCGGGCGGCGGCCAGGGTGCGTTCGTCGCACTGCAGCCCGCGATCGGGTTCGCGCCAGAAATGCACCGCACTGAGTCCCAGCACGCGGCCCGCAGCCTGGGTCTCGGCTTCGCGCACAGCCGCGCCGGCACGGCCGTGTTCACCGTATTCGCCCGAGGTCAGCAGCACGGCCTGCACGGGAATGCCGCGCTGGGTCAGCGCCAGCGTCAGCCCGCCACAGCCCAGCGTCTCGTCATCGGGATGCGGCGCGAACACCAGGGCGGCGCGGCACTCGATGAGCGGACTGGCGTGATAGGGAGTCAGGCGCGATTCCATCGTGGCGGCTCAAAGAATCTTGCGGGCAAGGATCAATTCCAGCACTTCGCCAATGAAGTCCAGGAACAGCGTGTCCAACTCGTCATTGAAATAGTCCTGGGCCTTGTTGCCGATGGCCAGCACGCCCAGCATGCGCTCGCGTCCGATGGGGCACAGGGCCACCGAGCGGATGCTGGAGGACGGGTGCGGGAACAGGAAGGCCGCGGTGTCCTTGCTCACGGCGCGGCACAGCGTGCGGCGGTCGCGCAGCAGGGTGGGGAAGTTCTCCTGCAGGAATTCGGCCGACTCCAGCCGCGTGTGCTCGACGTTCTTCAGGTGTTCAGCCTTGAAGAGAATCACACTGCAGGCGTCGATGCCGGGCTGGGTGCACAGATTGGCTTCGGTGGCGCTGGCGATCTGCGCCACTTCGTCTTCCATCAGCAGCGCCAGGATCAGCGCGCGGGTGACATTGAACAGCTGGTCGTTGTATTTGGCCGTCTCCAGTAGCTGGTTCAGGGTGTGGCGCGACTCGATGCTGCGCTCGCGCAGAATCTTTACCTGCCGTTCCAGCAGCGAGATGGCCTGGCCGCTTTCGTGTGGCAGCGTGATTTCGGCCAGCAGGGAATCACGGTTGATGAAGAAGTCAGGGTGCTTCTTCAGATAGGCGGCCACCTGGTCGGCACTCAGCGCGTCGGTATCGTCATTGGTGTGCGGGGCAAAGATGTCGGTCATGGGGAGTGCTTGCTCTCGATAGGAAGATACGGGTTCAGGAAAACTGGTCCAGCTCGAGGCTGCCGTCGAACACCCGGGTGGCCGGGCCGCGCATGATGATGGGCTCGCCCGGGCCATCCCAGCGCAGTTTCAGCAGCCCGCCGGTGAGCTGCGCCTCGACCTCGGCATCGAGCAGCCCGGCGGCGCGGCCGCAGACGACAGCGGCACAGGCGCCGGTGCCGCAGGCCTGGGTCTCGCCCGCACCGCGTTCGAACACGCGCAGGCGGATGTGAGCGCGGTCGATGATCTGCATGAAGCCCACGTTCACGCCGCGGGGAAAGTCGTGGTGGCTGCCCAGGGCAGTGCCGATCTCGCGCACGGCGGCGCGCTCGAGATTGTCCACCACCAGCACGGCATGGGGGTTGCCCACGGACACGGCGAAGAACTGCACGTCGTGGCGCGCGCCGTTCACCTCGAGCGTGCGCTGATAGGAAGGCGCCAGGTCAGCCAGCAAGGGCAGAGCGGCGGGCGTGAAATCGGGCAGGCCCATGTCGACGGTGACGCAGCCGTCATCCGCCACGCTCAGCACGATCACCCCGCGCAGGGTCTGCACACGCATGCGGCGGTGGCTGGTGAGTCCGGCATCCAGCACGAAGCGCGCGAAGCAGCGGGCGCCATTGCCACAGTGTTCCACCTCGTTGCCGTCGCCGTTGAAGATGCGGTAATTGAAGTCGACATCGGGCTGCGTCGGCGGCTCGATCAGCAGCAGCTGGTCGAAGCCAACCCCGCAATGGCGGTCGGCCAGAGCGCGGATCTGCTGGCTGCTCAGCGTGGCCGGGTGCGAAATCAGGTCGATGACCATGAAGTCATTGCCGAGGCCGTGCATCTTGGTAAAGGGTAATTGCATACGTTCTCGTTCAAATGGGTGTCGAGAGGTGCCAGGGTTCGCGGCCAGGCCCGTTCCTACAGCGTCGATTCCAGCGCCAGCTGGTAGTCCAGGGTTTCGCGCTGGCGCACCACGGTGGCCTTGACGCCATCGACCATGATCTCGGCCACCCGGTTGCGCGTGTTGTAATTCGAGCTCATCACGAAGCCATAGGCGCCGGCGGTGCGCACGGCCAGCAGATCCCCCGGGGCGATGGCGAGCAGGCGCTCCTTGCCGAGAAAGTCCGACGACTCGCACACCGGGCCCACCACGTCGTAGAGCTTTTCCGGCACGGTGCCAGGCACGTGCTGCTGCACCGGCACGATGGCCTGCCAGGCGCCGTACAGCGCGGGACGCAGCAGATCGTTCATGGCGCCGTCCACGATAGCAAAGTTCTTCTGGCCGTTCTGCTTGAGAAACTCGACCTTGGTGACGAACAGACCGGCATTTGCGCAGATTGAACGCCCCGGCTCCAGAAAGAGGCTCAGCTCGCGGCCGGCGAGTCTGGCCAGCACGGCCTGGATGAACTGCGCGGGTGCCGGCGGCTTCTCGTCCCGATAGCACACGCCCAGACCGCCACCGATGTCGAAATGGCGCAGGCGGATGCCCCGCGCCTCGAGTTCATCGACCAGCAGCAGCACGCGATCGATGGCGTCCAGATAGGGCGCGATGGTGGTGAGCTGGGAGCCGATGTGACAATCGACCCCCACAATCTCGATATGGGGCATCTGCGCGGCGCGCTCGTAGACTGCCAGCGCCGCGTCGATGGCGATGCCGAACTTGTTCTCCTTCAGCCCGGTGGAGATATAGGGGTGCGTGCCCGCGTCCACGTCGGGGTTCACCCGCAGGGAGATCGGGGCGCGCCGCTGCAGGCGGGCGGCCACGGCCTCGATGCGGTCCAGCTCCGGCTCGGACTCGACATTGAAACAGCAGATGCCCAGCTCCAGAGCCCGAGCGATTTCCTCTTCCGTCTTGCCCAGACCGGAAAAGATCACCTTCGCCGGATCGCCGCCTGCCCGCACCACACGTTCCAGCTCGCCGCCCGAGACGATGTCGAAGCCCGCCCCCAGGCGCGCCAGCACGTTGAGCACGGCCAGATTGGAGTTGGCCTTCACCGCGAAACAGATCAGGTGGGGCAGGCCCGAGAGAGGCTGTTGATAGGCGCGCAGATTGTGTTCCAGCGCGGCACGGGAGTAGAGGTAACATGGCGTCCCGAAACGCCGGGCGAGTTCGGCCACGGGCAGATCTTCGGCATGCAGGGCTTGGTCGCGGTACTGGAAAGGGTCCATGGCTGGGGCGTCCTGGGGGTCGGGTACGGGCAGACGTCGCTTAGCGGACGGCCACCGCGAAGGCAGACTGATCCGGTCGCTGCAGCGGACCTTTCTGGCCGCAGGCTGCCAGGCCGCAGCACAGCAGGAGGATCAGTGTCAGGCGCAGGAAATGGGTCACGATTCTGGGCTAGTCCGGGCTCTTGAAAGTGGCTGGATTATAGCCGCAGCGCCGGCGCAAAAGCCACGCGGAGCGGGCGCACGACCGGCTCCGCCCGACTTGAAATGGGGTAGTGCCGCCCCAAATAAGGCGGCTCGTTGGTCGCATACGGAACAATAATCATGATTGAAATTAATCAGTTGACAAAGAAATTCGACAATTTCACCGCCGTGGACAATCTCAGTTTCGCGGTGCGTGAGGGCGAAGTGCTGGGGTTTCTGGGGCCCAATGGCGCCGGCAAGTCCACCACCATGAAGATCATCACCGGTTTCCTGGCGGCGACCTCGGGCTCGGTCAAGGTGGACGGCCACGACATCGCCACCGACCCGCTGGCCGTGAAGTCGCTGATCGGCTATCTGCCGGAAGGCGCGCCCAGCTACCCGGACATGACAGTGCTGCAGTTCCTCGACTTCATCGCGGCCGTGCGCGGCTTCAGCGGCGAGGAGAAGCAGCGGCGCATCGACAAGGTGGTGCGCGATGTCGAGCTGGGGGCTGTGTGTCACAAGACCATCGACACGCTGTCCAAGGGCTTCAAGCGTCGCGTCGGTCTGGCCCAGGCCATCCTGCATGATCCGAAGGTACTGATTCTGGACGAACCCACCGACGGGCTCGACCCCAACCAGAAACACCAGGTCCGCCAGCTCATCCGCAATCTCGCCAAAGACAAGATCGTCATCATCTCCACTCACATCCTGGAAGAAGTCAGTGCCGTGTGCAGCCGCGCGATCATCATCGCGGGCGGCCGCATCCTGGCCGACGGCACGCCGAAGGAGCTGGAGGCGCGTTCGCGCTATTACGGCGCCGTGAGCGTGCAGTTGACCGAGGACTTCGACCTGCACCGGGCCGTGGCCACGGTCAGCGAGGTGAGCGGTGTCGAAGTGAGCGACGCGTCGGGGCGCCGCCACGTGCTGCTGCCCCGCGATGGCACGCAGATCTTCAGCAAGGTGCTGGATCTGGCACAGAACGAACAATGGCCGGTGGCGGAATTCCACCTGGTGGAAGGCCTGCTGGAGGACTATTTCCGTAGCGTTACCCAGGGGGCGAATGCCCGGGCCGAAACCTCTGACAAGCGAACAGGAGTCGTGCAATGAGTCCGCTGCAGATCATCTTCCAACGCGAACTGGCGGGCTATTTCGCCACGCCGCTGGCCTATGTGTTCATCGTCATCTTTCTGGTGATGAACGGCATCTTCACCTTCGACCTCGGCGGCTTCTATGTGCGTGGTCAGGCCGACCTGATGCCCTTCTTCAGTTTCCACCCCTGGCTCTATCTGTTCATGATCCCGGCCATCGCCATGGGCCTGTGGGCCGACGAGCGCAAGACGGGCACCATCGAGCTGCTCATGACCCTGCCCATCACCCTGCGCGATGCAGTGCTGGGCAAGTTCCTCGCTGCCTGGGTGCTGTGCGGCGCGGCTCTGCTGCTGACCTTCCCGATCTGGATCACCGTGAACTACCTGGGCGATCCGGACAACGGCGTGATCGTCGCGGCCTATCTGGGCAGCTGGTTGATGGCCGGCAGCTTCCTGGCCATCGGCTCCTGCATGTCGGCCATGACGCGCAACTCCGTCATCGCCTTCATCCTCACCGTGGCGCTGTGCTTCGTGTTCGTGGCCTCGGGCTCCGAGATCGTGCTCAACGCCTTCAACTGGGCGCCCCAGGTGCTGGTGGATGCCGTGGCCGGGCTGAGTTTCCTCACGCACTTCGACGCCATCAGCAAGGGCGTGCTGGATGTGCGTGACCTTCTGTTCTTCCTCGTGTTCATGGCGTCCTGGCTGTTCGCCTCCGCCATCGTCATTGAAATCAAGAAAGCGAATTGAGGGGTGTGATGATGAACAGCAAGCTTCTGTTTTCCGGCAAGGGCCTGGTGATCACCGCCGCCTTCCTGCTGCTGAGTGTGGCCTTGATCAGCGTGTTCCCGCGCCTGCGCATCGATCTCACCCAGGACAGCCTCTACACCCTGGCCGACGGCACCCGCAACATCGTGAGCGGTCTCGAGAAACCTGTGGACCTGTTGTTCTTCTATTCGGAAGAGGCCACGGCCGACGTACCCCAGCTGCGCACCTATGGCACTCGCGTGCAGGAGCTGCTGGAAGAGATGGCGATTGCCAGTGGCGGCAATGTCACGTACCGCCTGATCGACCCGGTGCCGTTCTCTGAAGAGGAAGATCTGGCGGTGGAGTACGGCGTGCAGCGCGTGCCGCTGAGCGAGGGCGGCGAGGAGGTCTTCTTCGGCATCGTGGCGCTCGACCCGGCCACCATCCCGGCGGAGGATGCCAATGCCGTCGAGATCGCCCAGGCCGGCGAGAAAGTCTTCGAGACCATCGCGCTGGTGCGGCCCGATCAGGAGGAGTTTCTGGAATACGAGGTCGCCAAACTGATCACTCAGGTGGCCAACCCGACGCCGCCCGTGGTGGGCTTTTTGTCTTCCGTACCGGTGGATGGCGGGATGAATCCCGACACCATGCGCCCGGTCTCCCCGCTGATGATCATGGACACCATCCGCCAGCTCTACACCGCTCGGCGTGTGGCGCCGGATGCCACCAGCATCGACGAAGACATCACCATTCTCATGCTGGTGCATCCGCAGGAGCTGAGCGAGCAGACGCAGTACGCCATCGACCAGTTCGTGCTGCGCGGCGGCAAGGTGCTGGCCTTCCTCGATCCGAACGCGGATTCTCAGGCCCAGCCCGGCCAGGATGGCGTGCCGGTGGCGCGGCCCAATCAAGCCTCCGATCTGGAGCGTCTGCTCACCGCCTGGGGCGTGCAGTTCGACAATACCCAGGTGGTAGCCGACCGCGAGCAGGCGCTGCTGGTGAATCTGGGCGACTCGACCCGTCCCGTCACGCATTATGGAATGATGGGGCTGGCACGCGGCAGCTTCGCCGGCGACATCGTCACCACGGGATTGCAGGTACTGAACCTGTCGTCCGCCGGGGCAATCTCGCCTCGCGAAGGCGCCACCACCACCTTCGAGCCCCTGGTGCAGAGCAGCGCCGACGCCGGCCTGATGGACGCGCCCTTGTTCAAGGCCCTGATCGATCCGACCATTCTGCTGGACGAGTTCCAGGCCACGGGCGAGCGCTACACCATTGCTGCGCGCATCTCGGGCCCGGTGCAGAGCGCCTTCCCCGATGGCCGTCCGGTCAGTGCAGAGCCAGCAGCCGCAGACACACCGGCCGCCGCAGATGCCGCCGCAGATGCCGCCGCAGAACCGACGCCTACGCCCACCGCGACACCGGAGGAGCCGCAGGCGCCGCATCTGAGCGACTCCAACGGCCCGGTCAACATCATCCTGATTGCGGACTCGGACCTGCTCAACGATCGTCTGTGGGTGCAGATCCAGTCCTTCTTCGGGCAGCGCATCGGCCAGGCCTTCGCGAGCAACGGCGACTTCATCATGAACGCGCTGGACAATCTCTCGGGCAATGCCGAGCTGGTCACCATCCGCAGCCGTGGTCGCTATGCGCGCCCCTTCCTGACCGTGATGGAGCTGCAGCGTGAGGCAGATCTGCGTCTGCGCGAGGAAGAGACCCAGCTGCTGGAGAATCTGCGGCAGACCGAAGCGCAGATTGCCGCGCTGTCGAGCACGCAGGATGGCAATGAATTGTCCGAGGAGCAGCGAGCGGAGATTGCGCGTTTCAACGAGCAGCAGCTGGAAACCCGGCGCCGTCTGCGCGAGGTGCAGTTGCAGTTGAACCAGGACATCGAGCGTCTGGGCTCGGTGTTGAAGTTCGTCAACACGGCGCTGGTGCCGATCATCCTGATTGCCGTGGTGCTGTTGCTGGGCTGGCTGCGTGCGCGGCGCAGAATGCTGACGCCGGCGTGATGAACTAGTCCCGGCCCCGGGTGGCTGCCGCCTGGGGCTGGGCCAGGCCTTGAGAGACTGTTCGCCTGCGAGCAGGCTCCAAGCTGTGCCCCCACTCACACCATCGGTTCGTGTTCCGTGTCTCGCGGCAGGTGGATCTTCACGCGTGTACCCACGCCCAGTTCGCTGCTGATCTCCAGACGTCCGCCGTGGGCCTGGGCGATCAGCCGGCACAGATAGAGTCCCAGGCCGAAGCCCCCCGTATTGCGCTGGCGCGCACTGTCCGGCCGGTAGAACGGTTCGCTCAGATGCTCCATGTGCTCCGCTGCAATGCCCTCGCCCGCGTCCTCGACTTCCAGTGACACCTCGGTGTCCGAGTACGCCACGCGCACGGTGATGGGATTGTCCCGACCGTGCCGGATGGCATTGTTCACGATATTGGTCAGCAGCAGCCGCGTGCGCAGTTTGTCCACGTTCACGCACACATCCTCTTGCGGTCGCTGGTAGTCCACGCCGCTCGCATAGTTCTGGAAGTAGGGTTCGAGCACCAGGCCGATGTAGTCCGCGAAATCCACCGGCTCCGCCAGCAACGCCTGATGCTGGTTGCTCAGGCGCTCGGCTTCGATCAGGTCGGAGATCAGCAGGTCGATCTCGTTGATGTCATCGGCCAGCGCATCGCGCACCGCGTCATCGTCCATGAACTCCAGCTGCAGCTTGGCGCGCGTGATCGGCGTGCGCAGCTCGTGACTGATCGCCAGCAGCAGCTGACGCTTGGCTTCCAGCATCTGCTGCAGCGAATCCGCCATGTGATTCACGCTCTGGGTCAATTCGCCCAGTTCGTCGGTGCGGCGCGTCTTGACGCGGTAACTCAGCTCGCCCTCGCAGATGCGTTCGGCACCTTCGCGCAGCTTGCGCACCGGTTCCACCAGCAGGCGATGCACCAGCAGGTAGTTGAGCAGCAGCGCGAGCGCTGCCAGCGCCAGGCCGACGTACACCACGATGTAGTCGTAGTCACTCAGGGTGGGCACACGGCGATTGAGGAAATACTCATAGGCGCCGCGTGCCACACGAATCACTTCCTCGTTGCCTGAGACCATTACCTGCGCTTCGCGCGACAGTGTGCGCACGAACACCGCGTTGTCGACGTCCAGATCGTTCTGATCGTCAGACTGCCAGTTGATGTGCGGACTGCGAATGATGATGGTGAGGGAGAGTTCCTGCGCGAGCTGGGTGGCGCGCTGCAGATCGGGTGGCACGCCAATGTTGTCGACGATGAGCGTGATGTTGTCCAGATAGAAATCGGGCAGTGGGTTCAGCCGCTCGGCGCGCCAGTTCTCGTCGATCTGACGGATGGACAGGGTGATGATCAGGAAGAACACCAGCACCGTCACGCTGAAGATCAGGAACAGTCGAAAGAAGAGGGAATTGTTGATGCGCCCGGGCAGATTCCGCATGGTAGTGCCACTGTCGCGGCGCAGGCCTCAGCCCGGCTCGCCCACAAAGGTGTAGCCGCGTCCCCACACCGTCTTGATGAAGCGCGGAGTCTTCGACGTGTCCTTGAGCTTGTGACGCAGGCGGCTGACCAGCGTGTCCACGGCCCGGGAAAACAGTTCGGCGTCAATGCCGCGCAGGCGGTTCATGAGTTCGTCGCGGGTGAAGGTCTTGTTGGGCGACTGCATGAACAGCAGCAGCAGCTCGTATTCCATGGTGGTGAGTTCGACGATCTCGCCGTCCAGTTTCACCAGGCGCCGCGTGGTGTCGACATCCAGCCCCTGGATCTTCGGCATGTCCATCTGACTGCGGGCTTCG
>Ga0255210_1000210_pt1 | contig 25444 bp, 29 predicted proteins | sample Miss_Yuk_RepA_8d_FD_188422 | JGI IMG/M metagenome (GOLD analysis project Ga0255210, IMG submission 188422) | Freshwater microbial communities from Mississippi River, Louisiana, United States - Miss_Yuk_RepA_8d | ecosystem: Environmental > Aquatic > Freshwater > River | place: USA: Louisiana...
TTCTTTTTATATTTAAACATTGTTGCTCTCAATTTTTAGTTTATGGTTTTTATTGGATTTATTTTTCTTTGATTTATTACGTCGATTACGTTTAGAATATCCACCTTTTGACTTGGAAGTATATCTCTGCGTATCAAAAAACCGGTACGACAGTTTATCCAATATGTTTTCTTTTCTATCAGGATACATGTCCATATATTCTTTATTGTAAGGTATCAATTGACTCAAAATTTGGTTCATCATAGCTTTTCTAGCCTGGTTGACAAGATTATCAGCCTGGTTGACAAGAAAACGAGTGTCAGATAATTTATATATGGTATATTTATTGGCTTCAATTGGCGTCAACGGTGTTTCTTTTATTGTAATCATCGGGTCTTTTTGAAAGCAATATATTGCTTTAAACATTAACCTACCACGTAAAATTTTGTGAAATAACCCAATACATTTTTTTCCAAAATATTCAATATCGTCATTCTCTTTAAACTCAATCGCGTACAAATTGCCGTTTATCAATTGATTAGAATCAGTAATTTTATGCATCTTACTGTTCTCATTTTCATATTTTGTATGTGATTCTTTTATATACTCTTCGAGTTTTATTTGATCTTCTGATCTGAGTATTCTATTGGTGTTCATAGCATTTAGTCGTTGAATGCCAATATCATCTTGTGAATAAAATCTATTCTTTTTGGTTTTCATATAAATATATAAAGAAAAATATTAATACGTCATCGCCTGATATTATTTCTAAAGTATGATATATAACAAAATGTTTAAAATATCAAAAACGAAACTATATTCGATTCTCATGTTGATTGCTGTGATTTTGATTTCATTGTTTTTGGGGGAAATGCAAATTCAACAATTATGGGAAGGTTTAGAGGTAGGAAAACCAGAAATAATGAATCCAGAAAATTTGCCTCCTCAAGCAATTGATTTAAATCTAGACCCGAAGAAGGGATTAGACACCCAAAAATTCAAAGAAATATTAGGGAAAAACCCGGACGCAATTGCATTGACACGTCAAAAATAATCTCTCTCTTAACATTAATGCCTTGTGAATATTCAAATTCAAATCAACCAATTTACGGTATTGTAAGAGATGCTATTGTAGGCCAATTTGACCGTGTCGATGAATTAAATAATCGTATTCAAAGTCGTCAGTTTCCTGATATCCCATTAGAACCCGCATTTAGTGAAAGACCTGTTTCCACAAAATACAATACAAGTGTTGGCATTCGTTTAGCGAGTGTAAAAAAATCCGACACGATTATGAATTCCGAACCAACCACATTCTCTCATGTTCGTCGACCTGAATATGTAATGCCTATCGATGCTTTTAATAGTAATCCAGTACCAAAAGTGAATATACAACCTTATATTGACCATAATGTACAAATGAATTTTAATCCAGCAACGAGAGCCGGACCATGGCGAACCTATGCGAAAAATGTGGATGTTGAAACCTCGCTTCAGAATCGCGTGGATAAATTAACCTCTTTAGATGTTCAAGGTTATATTCCATCGAAAAATAGTGATTTATACAATACTTATATTATCTCTCGACCCGTTGAACAGAAATATAACCGATTGTTTGAAACGACAAGTCCAATTGTTACCAGCATTCCTGTCGATGTTAAAAACACAATGAAAAATGCGGATAGAACACGATTTTCTGTAAATACACGTCCAAGAGGCATCAATGAATAATATGTTGTTTTTTGTAAAATTGATTTGTGTTTTGTATAAGTTTTTACATATACAATCTATAAGAATGAATTGCGACCAATATACTTACACTTCTATCCCTGAACAGCTGAAGGCTAATATTGACGAAGACCTGTTTGATTATATAAAGAACTACCACATTAGGCGCGCGAATGTGGTGGAGAAGATAGACCAATTATTAATAAGAAACAACCACTTAATGCAAGAATTAACTGATGCTGTCCACGAAGTTGACTCGGGCATCAGCGAACAAACGTATACTACCGAATTCATCGGTAATACAATTTCTAAGCTTGAAGCGAAACTCAAAAAGATCACTATTGAAAACTTAAACTGGCAAGACGTGATGGACTCAATTGACACAGAATACGCAATTATGTTGGGACTTAATGGTTTCACGCTGTCAGACCGAACTCAAGACGAATATGTATATGCGTTTATCAATGATGGAAATATCTTAAATTAAATAATAATGAAAAATGCGGATATAAAAACAACAAAATAATTTTGTTGTTTTTGTCCTATCCAATACAACAGCCGTGAGGTATCCCATCGCCAATATGTCAAAATGGCATAAAACCTTTATCACGGATTTTATCGAAATTTAAACGCAATCACTAGAAATATAACCTATTTGGCATCATTTTTTAGTAATTGTCATGAATATTGATAATATAAATGTAATAATAATTGAAAAGAATAATGATTGAAAATTCATGAGGACTGTATGTTGATTTTTCATGTCATTTGTTTTTCCATATTTGGGTAATAACTTTATCATTTATCATTATCATTCATTAACCGAGAATGAATAGCGGTGACATATATGAAAAGAGTTTCGTTGTATTGGATAGGTATTCCATTATTGCGCAATTTCTTTATATTTTATTTTCCGGTTTATAGAGAAATCACAGTTCGTGCGTTTGATTCTGCCAAAACTACATCAATATTTTTCTTGAATTCTTCGATAGAATCAATAAGATGAGTAATTTCCTTTTCAGATAACAATGGGTCAAATATTTCAATAGGATCACCTTTTGTAATTCCATCTGTAATAATTTGGATAGCATTTGCGTCAGGTTTAGTATCTTTTCCACATATAATTCGAATATTCTCATCGATTTTTGCTTGTACGCGAACTTTATGGGCTTCAGCATCCGCAATCACAATTCTTCTTTGACCACGCATTTTTTCCATAATCGATTGCTTATATTCGATTGTTTTTTTATATTCAATCACATGGGCCACGGTCATCTTCATATCGGCAATTTCAACAACCGTTTGCGCATTGGAAGTAATAATTCCATTTTTTATTAGGTCACGTCTTTGAATCAGGGAGTTCAAGGATTGATAATTAGCAATCGTAAGTTTGCGAAAATCTTCCTCATGCAATTGATAATTTTTAGTTTTAGTCTTGTACGTGATAAAAACACTTTCCTCTATCAATTTATTGATTCTCTTGTCCAATGTTTTTAGTTCAACAAGCGCCTTTGTAATTGACATAGTTTCAGTTGTCATATCTCTCGTATAATTATTTATAAAACTAACCTTTATATAAAATAATATATTGTTATGTCCCATCCATTTACATTAACCTATGTTTCATGTTTTATCAATATTCACTGTAAAGAACCCCATAAAACACATCATTGGAGATTCGATAATTTTATTCATATAGCAAAACAAGATGTACCTATTATTCTCTATATAAGTGAAGATATACATCAAGAATTCCAAACCCAATTCGCTGGTTATCCAAATGTTCTCTTGCGTGTAGTCAATTATGAAGATACTTGGATGTATAAAGCCTGTTTTCCTTGGCGAAATGAACTTCCATCCGACAGAAATATAGTGAAAGATACGCATCTTTTTTTAACATTAATGAATATGAAAGTTGAATTTATGACTATGGCGATTGATGAAAATCCATTTGCCACTGATTATTTCTCTTGGATTGATTTTAATCTTTGTCATATTTTTAAAAAGAAATCCCATAGTTCAGCCTATATGCGTTCTATTGCGCAAATGCCATGGAATACGAATTTCTTAGCAAATCCCGGGTGTTGGGATAAAGACCAAGGACAGGATAGAATCGCAAATCATATCAATTGGCGATTCTGTGGCGGATTTTTACTCGGTCATCAAGCGCGTTTTCAAGAATTATTTTCTCATTATAAATCCCATTTTATTCCATTTATGCAAGTTTATAATGTGTTACCATGGGAGGTGAATTTCTGGGCATGGCTAGAAACTCATGCTCTATGGAAAATCACTTGGTATCATGCCGACCACGATGATTCGATTTTATATATTCCATCCCATCTTTATTCTGTGAAATTAATGGATACACCAAATGCCAAATTATTCGAATATTCGTTGCCTACCATTGACGGATTTTCGCCATCATCATCATCGTTTTGTGTCCAATCTTATGGCAAAGGTAATCCCATATTAAATACACGATATATTAATTATAAATTAGATGAATATGGTCGATATATCATTCATCATCCACAAGGTCATTTAATTACAAAGAATGTTGTTTCCGTATTGAGCACCGATTTTTCGAAAATAGAAACATCCGATGAAGTTTGGGATGGATTATTGATTCATGATTTGCCTCTCTATGACCGTTCTATTGATGGATATGAAGATGTAAGAATATTTAATGACATTCAAGGAAATATGAAATATGTATGTACGAATAAATCACACTCTTCGACTGGAAAATTACGTATTATGGTAGGTGATTATAATGCCGATATGAAGATGTTTGAATCCGGTATTATTTTGAACCCACCCCAGGATACCGCATGCGAGAAAAATTGGATACCTATCGAATCACCATGGGAATATCCGCGTTTTATTTATCAATGGAATCCTTATCAAATCGGTTGTGTAAATTGGAAAACACAACAATTAGAAATTCAAGAATCGATTGATTTGGGGAATTCGTTTTTTAGAAAAATAAGAGGTTCATCCATACCAGTGTATGACCCATTTCAGAATGCGTTTATTGCCGTTGTCCATTATTGTGAACATCCAACGGTCGCGAAAACATTGGAATATTATCATTTATTAGTCATGTTTGATTCTAATATGAAACCGATTCAACATTCAGAAGTATTTCATTTCTGTAATATTGGTATTCAATATTGCATCGGGTTTGATGCTGAACAAATCGATACGGCATATACATTTTGGATATCACGACATGATAGTAATCCGGCGTGTATACAAGTCAATAAGAATGAATTTATATTTCGCCCATTATAGAGAAATATAATCTATGCCAATTATAAAAAATGTCTGAAGTAGATACTGAAGTTGGAATCTCTGGATTAACTACGCCACCGAATTTAGCGGAAGCCATGCAACGTATGGATTCTTCGCGTTTTGAACGTTGTATTGTTGGTAAAAAAACCAAATATTGCTGTTTTTGTTGCATATCCTCTTGGACTTGCTTTTTGAATATTGGTCAAGGATGTTGTAATGCGTCCTCTCAGACTTGTATATTCTTTAGTAATTTAGCCCTCGGATGCAACAATATATTAGAAAAGATGGAATGTGAAGATGGTTCGAGAAAATTAGATTGGAAATAAATCAATAAATCAATAATTTCATTTTATTCTTCGATACGGAGCATAATCTTCATATTCAAACGGTTCCATCGCTTTTACACCATTTGATTGGTCAAGTGTTGTAAATGTTTCGGGGTCACAGGTTCCAGTTGCGTGTTTATATGTTTTTCCACTTGGACAAGTAATTGTAAATGCGTTCTCATTATAAGTTCCATCAGTCGGTAATGTAGAACAACTTAAATCAGCACCTGTCCAAAATTTAACCTTAGCACCTGTGCATGGGATATCAACAACACATTTGTTAAGGGTCACACTAAAAATCGAGCCACTTGGACAACATTGAGAGCCAACACATTGATTTCCTGTTCCACCCATTAAATTACCACTAGCATATGCTTTTTGTGCGTCTTGACGTTGTTGTTCTAATGTTTTTGGTTGTGGGTCAGGCAATTGAATACGGTCAAAATCCATATTATCTCTTGTACTTATATCCGCATAATAGTAGAGAGAAATAATAATTCCAACAGCAAATACAATGACAATTAATGAGTCTAGCAACATCGAAGAAATTCCATAACTATATAAACTTGACAATAAATAATAAAGTCCAAATGTAATGATTAATACTATTAGAATACTATTATAAGCGCTAAACCGTTTTCTCGCACTATCATTCAATTGATTAATATGGTCTTGGGTTTCTGATGCTTGGTCGATGAGTTGTTTTCGGCTTACCAAACGGTTGTTCTCTCTATTTAAAATTTCAATCACACGGTCTTGTTGTGTAACTGCTTGATTTGCGGAACCTAATGAGGTGCCTAACTTGTCAATTATAGTTTGAAGATTGCTATTAATCGTGGGAATAGTGCTCGATTCTTGACCAATCCCTGAATTGGATATATCAACCAAATATTGCCTTTGTAAAGTAAAAATGCCGGATAAATCAAATACTGACATAATAATATTATATTATATTATTATGGATATATTCTTATGTATCAGCGAACCGTTTCAAATAGTTCACGTCATGTCCTAAGAATAATAGAAATTTGTTATTTATCTCCCTAAACTACTGTGTTTGTATGTTTCGCAAACCCTCAGCCTCCTTTCATAATATGACGGTTTTTATAAAATTTTCGGCAAGATTTTCGGCAAGGTTTGCGACAAGTTTTTCGGCAAGGTTTACGGCAAGGTTTACGGCAAGTTTTACGACGCGACATTTTATATTTTATAGGAATATTTCTCTTTGAATCGAATACATAATATATTCTAAATGATATATTGGCCTGTAATTATTATTAAAATATTTCAAAAAGTTATACATTTTCCCCGTAATTCGCGTGATTGATTCTGCTCTCGATAAATGTCCATTTAAAATAAGTTGAAATAAAATATAACAAACACATTCAATAATGTCTAAATTATAAATAAACATATCATATAAAGCATCTCTGAAACTCGTATAAGTTATTTTATCCGGTTCCAATATTTGTTTAATAATCGTGTCACATATGATATTGAAATTATCATCCGGCATTCGATGTTCTTTTCCAATAGGAATTCGAGAATAACTATTAATTTCTTTCAAATTTAATATTCCAGGATTATCATCATCTAAATTTGCGATAATATTCTCTACATTTTCGATATGTAAACGTCGATTCTTGTAATTTGCGATTTCATTGGCAAATTTGTCTTCATAGGCTACTGTAATATCGCCTTTGACGTCACCTTTGAAATCATTTTCATAAGAACGATGCCGAATTGCTGCGTTTTTCTCTGACATTTCTATATATTGTTGTTTATCTGGACGTTTGACACGTAAAATTTCACATGAATTCAATATATTATTTGGCAAAAAACTCACATGTTCTGTCAGAATTATGTATTTCAATTGAATATCCGAATAACTATGATTGTATTCTTGAATATAACTATAAAATATGTCTAATAATTCTGTATGGATTAAATGAAAATTCTTGCAGAGAATAATTCCATGCTTGTCCGGTTTTACGGAAACAATATCGACAATTTGTTGGACAATATCATGCCATATTATTTTTGAATTACATCCTAATAATGACATATCGATTTCATAATGAATATCACTAATATGGTATTGATATGTATATTTTTCATGTTGAAGAGTGATTTTCTTTTGATATTTTAATTTACTTTGACTATATTTTTTAAGAATAGAAAGAGCCTGTGTATATTTTCCAACTCCAGATGGACCCGTAATAATCAAATTTGCGAATTTATCAATTGTATCTGGAAAACGATCGAGAAAAGGTTGCAGTTCTGGATGTAAATTATATTTTTGTAATGAATTCAAATAATCTTCGAAATGTGTCTCGTAAAATTTCATATATAGAAACAATACACATTTCATTATATATTAGTTTTTACTGAAAATGTCGACTGCTGAAATATTTAAAATTATGAATGAACATGATTGTCGTGAAAGAGAAGAAATGTCTCTCGCTAATTATATGATTCGAATACCTACTGTGGAATCGATTGTGGAACCTTGTGAAAACCCTTGTGAAAACCCGGTCGAAAACCTTGGCGAAAACCTTGGCGAAAACCTTGGCGAAAACCTTGGCGAAAACCCTTGCGAAAACCTTGGCGAAAACCCTTGCGAAAACCCGGTCGAAAACCCTTGCGAAAACCTTGGCGAAAACCCGGTCGAAAACCCTTGCGAAAACCTTGGCGAAAACCCGCTCGAAAACCCTTGCGAAACCATTGTCGAAAACCCTTGCGAAACCATTGTCGAAAACCCCCAAAACAATAAAGAAATCAAAGAACCCGAAAACTCTGAACACTCTGAAAAACAATCTTGTAGTATTCAAGATGTAGCAATGATTATAGAGAATAACTTTCCAGAAAAGAAAAAATGCCAATGTACGATTATGTAGAAACCTCTAACTACAAAGGTCTAAAAATTGATTACAAACGATTTCATGATTCTAAGAACCATTAAATTTGAAACACCATGACAAATCAATATTCAATTGAACAACGCACCATCACCTTATACGAATTCTATCGATTTTATAAAAATAATCAACTCGGCAAACCACCCATTCAACGCAAGAAACGATGGTCTACCAATAAACAAAAAGAATTCATTCAATTCACTATCCAACTACAAAATATTATTATTCCTCTCTTAATGGATAAAACAATCGCAAATGCTATTGAATTATTCAGTATTATCGATGGAAACAATCGTACCAATTCTATCGTATCATTCTTTCAACGACCCATTGTATTTTTCGATGGATTCGAAATCAAACTTCGTTCAGAATACCCAGAAGAAATCACAAATATTATCTTGAATATGTCCTATGATGACATATTAGAGAAAACCAGTCTAAACGAAATCTGTAGTTCGATGGAACAATTACCATCCGGATTCGACGCATTTGAATGGTATAAATCCGACAATAGAAATGATAGACAAGGTACTATCGAACAATTGTATAAACAAATTCATAAAACAATTCGAGAGACGAAATTCGACAATATCAAAATGTTAATCGTAATTTTCAATAATATGAATGAAGAACAAATCGTGGATATCTATAACAAAGTCAATACAACCGGTGTCCGATTAACTTCACAGGAAATTATCAAAGCCGTCGCATCTCTCACAACATATTCATCACATGAACTTCATTATTTTCAAGCAATCCATCACTATATTTGCGATTATATTTTAGAATGTAACGAAAACGAAATTCTGGAAATTTCTATGCCAACCGATTCCCTATCTACCTATAATGTCTTATTTGGAATGCAAATATGGTTATATAAACAATTTCCTTCGATTACTGAACTCTGTCCTTCCGAAATGAAAGAAAAAGACGATTCCGAGACCAGTTCTATTGTCGGAATGGATGTGATTTTCAAAGTCTATCAAACTCTCTATGGGGAATTCAAACAAAAACGTGTTAATGACATGAACAAGTTTTTGAAATTAATGTATAACTTTATCGAAATCATTTCGGCAATTGACCAAAAAATGTATGGATTAGTCAAATCCAAATTCCATATAAAATTAGGATTAAATCAACTATTCACATTGATTATTCAAATGTTTTCATGGACACAACAAGAAAAACCAATTGATATTCTTTGTTTGGAACGAATCATCTATTATAATGAAATCTGTACATTCGTTTCCTCGAAAAAAACAGGTGCCAACGAACAATTTAAAACGGAAACCAAACAATTGAAAAAACAATTCGAAAACTGGAACCCAATCTCTTATCAAGCCGGTGGAAAATATGTGGAAAATATGGCCGACAAGATTCTAAAACAAAATTGGCAACTGGAATGTCCATCTCGTTCAAACATGAAAACCGTATTGGATTGGCTCATCACAAATCATTGCCAAGAAAACGAATACCAAGAAAAACGTAGGAAACAACAACCCACCAAATTCGAAACATTATTATTGAATCATTATTTCTATAAATTTGTTCCTCCTTATATCCGTGAAATGCCATTGGAACTTGACCATATTATTCCGGTTTCAACGAATGGATGGACCGGAAACCTCGACATCAATCGAATCGGAAATAAAATGCTAATCAATGAACGTGTAAATCTTAAAAAAAGCAATAAAGCCATCACAGAACAATTCTTGGTTGAAAATGAATTGCATTATTATATGTATCCGGCTGAAACAACTTATTCGGAAATTGTTGTCAATGGCATTGTTCAGAAACCAAAATATGACCAATTATGCGCATTAAGAGAAACTAAATATGTGAATACAATTCTTGATTTATTCGTCTAACATACCATATATTCACCCGATAAATAGTTATATCCCACAAATAATGGTGCGTTTTCACCATATTCTGCCACCATCTGCGCCCTCACATTCGATTGTATTTCCACGCAATTTTTTTGTATTAACGAATGCTCTTGTTTGTATTCTGCTCTGTCTTGTTTTTTATAAATAGATAATGTTCTAGCACTGGGGTCCGATGTCTCTCCGGCACTTGTAAAATTCGGCATCCATTTATACGGAATTAAATCCAATAAGTTTTGGTTGAACATTGGTTGTTGAGTCGTCGTATTGACCACACTGAATACCTCTCGGAAAATCGTAAAATAATATTTCTCTTCGATTGTTTTATTTCCTAGAGATTTATCCGTTTTCAATTGTTCTCCATATTTCGTTTCAATCTTCTCTCGCAAGATTTCAAACAATGATTTCGCCTTGGATGTAACACCATCACTGAATGCCTCTTTATGACGCATAATAATTTCCCGGGGAAGCAGTTTATGAAGTTCCGCGATTTTACGCATCGGTGCTTTTTCCAAAGTATCAATCAATTCAACGCATTGTTTGTTTGGCATTCTTTCCTCTATCGGTAATCGCAAATATTCTTCGACAAAATTCACGTCTAAAAACGGAACACGACCTTCCAAACCATTCGATGAGATTGACTTGTCGGCTCTCAACACATCAAACAAATGAATATCTTTCAATAATCTTCGACATTCTAACTCGAAACTCGATGCATCCGGACAGTTATGGAAATACAAGTATCCACCCATTAATTCATCGGCTCCATCTCCACATAATACTACTTTATTTTCACTTGTACGAGAGATGAATTTCGACACCAAATAATTACCAATACTCGCTCTCACGGTTGTTGTATCATATGACTCTATCGCATAAATCACCTCTGGAATCGCCTCGAAAAAATTATCTTCGGTTAATATGATTTCGGTGTGATTCGAGCCAATAAAATCAGCCACTAATTTCGCATAATATAAATCCTCGGAACCCGCAAGACCAATACTATATGTATCCAGAACCTTATTTGACTCCTTGATAATTCTAGCGGCGACTGCGCTCACTAAACTACTGTCGAGACCTCCCGAGAGCAAACATGCAACAGGACGCTCTGTATTTTGAACACGTGTTTTGACAGCGTTATAAAATGCTTGATACACACTAGTCAGAGAGGCATTTCCTTTCATTACACGAGGAATCACATAATAGTTCGAAGTTTTCACATGATTCCATAAAACATGATTATTACTGTAATGAAATGTCGATACGGTTCCGGGTTCAAATTGTTCAATCTGAAAATTAGATATATTTGGATTGGCTTGTAATTCACTTATCATTTTGAATTCCGAAGAAAAACAAAACACATTTTGTGAATTATGGGCAAAATAAAGAGGACGAATTCCAAAAGGATCGCGAACCGCATAAAGAACATTTTGATTCGTGTCTAAGAGGATAAACGCAAATTCGCCTTCGATGACTTGTAAAAGAGAATGTATACCGATTTTTTTGTAGAGATGTAAGAGAATTTCACAATCACTTCCAGTGGCTAATTCAATTTGATACTCTGTAGCAAGAGAACGCCAATTATAAATTTCGCCATTACAAATCAAATGAATACCTTGATAAGAAAAAGGTTGATTGGCTTTATCGGATTCTAGTCCATTGATTTTTAAACGATGAAACGCAAAAATAGCATTGACGTGGTCAAGAGGCGCAATTGCGGAATATTCAGGACCTCGTGATTGACCTTTGCGAATGGCTTGTTCTAATATTTCATTGGAGAAACGAGGAGAGCCGGATTTGCGATGATTGAGAAGAGCGAAAATACCACACATTTGATAGGATAAAAATATTTCTAAGAATGTTTTTATACTTTATTATATTAGAGTGGATTTGTATTGTCTAACAAAAATAACCGGTTTGTTCCATACTATATATTTTCTAACTACCTGCGACGAGTGACTCTTCGTTTTTTATTTGATTTTCGGTGACTTTTGCGGTTCTTGCGACTTTTGCGAGAACCACCATTTGATTTATCTTCGTCAGTATTCAGTTTCAACGCATTGTTCGTCGCATTAGCTTCATTTTGCTTTTCCAACACTTTGTTCTTTGCATTACTCATATAAGTGCGGACGACTGTTTTAGAAAAATTGCTGGTTTTTATTCTGTCATCAATTAATTCTTCGATTGACTCATTTTTTTCGCCCATAATTTTTATATCATTCGTATTTCCATTATCAAAATATACCTTAAGTATCAATGGTGTTTGTTTGTTTATATTATTCAACGGGTTATATTCAAACATAGTATGTTATAGTTATAGAAATATATTAACATTCGGCTCTCATTTTATTTCGAAACTTGTCTCAAACATTTTTCCAAATTCGCCGCCAATGTGTCTTGATTCTCTAAAAGTGTTTCTTGATTGTATTTATTAATTCTCTTTGTTTCTTCAAAATCATCGAACATTCGTTGAACTCGTTCTGCTAAACTTCCAATATCTTCTCCAATCGCCACCAACTTTTTCTCCATAATGCCATGTTTATAAAGAACACTTTCATTTTCTCTACATAAACCATGAAAGTTCGCGTCAAGTTTTGCGATTTGTTCTCCATAATCGCCTAAAATGTTTCTTAATGCCCGAAGTTCCGCCGCATTTTCATAAAAGAGGTCGCTCATCATGGCGACATCCCCTTTTAAAGGCATATTTTCTTGGATAGTACGGATTAAACCACTCAGTCCTTCATTGGACAGCAATTGTAATTTCTCGGCATTTTCCAGTTTCTCGATACGCGCCGTCAATGTTTGATTTTCCCATATCAATGCGAAAATTAAAACGAATCCCATCAGGACAAATGTAGTGCCAAGATAAATGGCAAATTGAAGTTTGTATTCTTGTTCTTGGAAATCAGATAAGAAGAATGTGGACATGATTTTATTCAAGGTTAGAATACTGGTCTAAAACTTATTCTAAATTTATGTTCAATTTTTTATTTTTTAGCATTTGCATAGTATTCAAATGCTTTGCTAACTTGTACTTCATCCGGAGAACTAATTTCATCACGTCCATTGAAAAATTCTTTGGCGCTTTTTGTGGGGTCGGGGTTAAATGTTCCTGTCTGACGGGAACTGACATTATTTAATTTGCCATCATTAAACGTGGCGATAGAATGAATGCCGATTCCATTTTTTTCTTCTTCGAATTGTTTTTGAAGAATAGATTTGCCAGTTTTCAATAATTGTCCGAATGCATAATTGGTTGGGTTCGTCGGAGACGTTGCTGCGCGATACGTATTAGTCAAAATTCCAGGAATTCCGGAAATCTGTGATTTCAATTGGTGCAAATTTGACTTCTGATTTTGTGTAGGTATATTGTTTGTTAGTGTTTGTGATTCAACCGTGTCCGACAAGCTTGTCAAAATATCAACATCATTTTTCGGTTGTTGTGTATTAACTGATAATTTCGTATCTAATGCTGATTGTACTTCTTCAGTAATAGCATTTCGAATCGAATTCGCCAAATTGCCAACATCATTTTTCGGTTCTTGTGTATCAACTGATGATTTCTTATCTAATGCTGATTGTACTTCTCTATTAATACGGGTCTGAATCGAATCTGCCAAACTGCCAACATTAATATTCGGTTCTTGTGTATCAACTGATAATTTCGTATCTAATGCTGATTGTACTTCTTTATTAATACGGGTCCGAATCGTATTCGCCAAATTGTCAACATCAATTTTCGGTTGTTCTTGTTTTGATATATCAATTGGTTGTTTATTGTTCAATGCTGATTTTATTTTATCATTAATATGTGTTCGAATCGAATCTGCCAATTTTTTTATATTTTCATTGTCTTCACCTCCTCTATAGTATAGTTTTCTTGTTTTTCGCATTTTGAATATACAATATTAATACTGTATATACAGATAATTCATGGCGTTATGCTGGCTCATTAAAATAAATCTTTCGATACTTCTCTACGTCTTTATCGCTTAATCTATGGTTTTGTACACAATTCATCGTCTTCTCGGAATTTTCCAACATATGGATAATAAAATAAAGCGAATACATGCCACATTCGGAACCTCCACGTTGATGTTGACGTCGATTCATTTGCCAACTAAATTTATATCCATTGGTTTCGCCTTGTTTCATAATCGTTCTTATCAAATTCGCGATTTCTGCCGGCATTGCTTCCGTTTTCACCAATTCATCTAAATCTTTTGAACCTTTTGAACTACTGGCACTATCGAAAAAACATATCCATCCCTGTTTTTTTGCGGTATCCACCTTGACAAAAAAGGATACCCAATGAGAACCACTTTCATCATGTTTATCCAAATTAAAAATAGCACCATAACGTGTTTTTCCGCTTTTCAACAAAGAGGCTAAATCGAATTTACAAAGTCGGTTTTCCACACAATTACCGTCGCTATATTTGAAATCATAATCAATGGCGCTCGTTCCTAAATATTTAAAATCTTTATGGATTTTTTCATATTGGGCAATCACACGGTCAATATCATGATTCGATAACCATTCATTTGGATTTTTATTCCATTCTTTCGGATGTTCAGGAGCGAATAATTCGGCGTGATATTTGGCTCTCTCTGAGGAATCATCGATTTCATTCAATAGACATTTTTCATGGTCACATTTTAATCGCGTTTTCAATTCATTATATAATTGAACAGGACCGAGAGAATCCGATACTCGATTTTGTGGATGGTCTTTATTATATTCATCCCGGACACGCAATAACACTGATTTCGTAATACATGTGTTTGCTATGCCATCCGTTGTACCCGGGTTACAATTCAGTTTGCGTTTTCCACCTTTGATAGTATGTCGAATACGGTTCCGATTTTTTCTCTTAGACTTACGGTGAAACATATATTAAGGACAGACCTAACGTCTCTTATAAAGCCCTTGAAAAAGAAGATAGAGTCCTAAAGATGTTGCTGATAATAAAAAGAATTGTTGAACTGTATCCATTTGTCTAAAATCAATAGTTGGTTTTATATCTAAGTAATCTTTTGGTTCATATGAAAGTCGTTGTCTTGATGCCACAAAATTTTCGGTTTTTCCCATATAATATTCATTCATAGATTTTTTTGCGTATGTTTTCAAGGTTTGAACGTTTTTTTTGGCATTTATTGCTGCGTCTCTTTGATTGGTAGAGGATAGAATTGATGGTTCCGGTATAATCGAAGGTACTATGTTCATATAAGAAAGAACCTACGGTTTAGAAAGAACCTATCTCTCTCCATTTATTGTCTTTGTAAAAAAAGAAAACTTTCTTATGTTTTCTTTTTTCTTTTTCTTTTTTTCTCTTTTTCTTTTTTTCTTTTTCTCTTTCATCATTTTTCTCTTTTTTTCTTTTTTCTTTTTTTCTCTTTCATCATTTTTCTTTTTTCTCTTTCATCGTTTTTCTTTTTTTTCTTTTTTTCTCTTTCATCATTTTTATTATTTATTTATCAAAATCGGAAATCGGAAATTGGGAAATCGGAAATTGGGAAATCGGAAATCGGAACTCGGAAAATCGGAAAATTATTCGATAATAAGCAAATCATCATATCTATCAGAATCTTCGGGAGGTCCTCTCACAATATCAGCGTCATCATTGCACACGCGTCGAAGGATATCGAGTTTCGGGGTTCTGATTGTTTTGCGTTTAAATTCGATAATATTATACATCTCAAATGGCGGAAAGAAGATAGTATGATCGGAATTCGTGGAATAGACGCGATTGCTGACATCTTCGATAATTTTCCATGATTCAGGGTCATTATAAACGACCCGAGCCAATCCAACATTGGCCATTTTCCTCTGAATGTTTTCGGCGACTGTAGTTTGAAACCATCCATAAAGTTGAATATAAGCGCGTTTCGAAGTAGAGGTTTCGCTGTATTTTTCGAATCGCACATTTCGGATCACTCCAATATTCAAATCGATAAATTTCTGATAAATATATCGAGCAGAGGTAACCAGATTCACATTTGGAATCATAATATTGATTTGAATATTTAGCAATCCAACGGGAGAGATAATATAATTGGTCTTGGGCATCTTGACTTGAAGTTCTTGGACATCGGACTGAGACAAACCGTCGAAGTTGTATTGGCAGCAGTTGGACATTTCGGTATTTGAATCTTATTAGGGCACACGATTAGAATACTTTCGATTGAATAATACAAAAAAGAATTTCAATTTTTTGTCTCTCTAATAATTAATGAATGTTATAGGAATTGTCAATGTTTTGAAACAAATCAAAACTCTGAATAAATCTTTACGGCGAAAATGCAATTCTAATTATTCACTTAGTTTCAAGAGATATAAATATAGGAAAATCGGTGAATCTGAATACAGTGAATATTCCAATTATGATTTCATGTTGTGTTTAAATTATCGAAATCGATGTGTATCAAGCGTCTCTGGAAAATTACATGAACCGGATAAAATTGAATTAATATCGAAAACTGAACCCGAATTTGAAGGGAAAAAATTTAATTTGTATTTAAGAACCGCATTTATTTACTTAATGTATTTTTTAAGGCCCGTAATACATACAGTATCATCTGTATCGGTGAATCCAATATCGACCTATGTAATGTATAAACATTTCGGTGCATCCAATAATGAAATAAATGATTATGTTAGAAATCATGGGTTAACACCGGATACAATTAAATTAGAACATGCAAGAGAAATACATAAAAATTATAATGAAAAAAATAAGAGAACGATTGATGATATTTATAAAGAATTGGATGAATTGGAAGAATCGGGAGAAGATTTGGAAGAATATGGATGGTCATCAAGAGAAGAAGCCATTGAGTTTTTAATGAATGATAATAATGTAGAACATGCCCTCATAATTGATGTAAACTTGAGAGATAAAAATGAAGAAGATTGGTTGAATAAATTAGACACGATTGAAATCAAATGTGAAGAAAGCCAATCAAAAACGAATAAGACAACAACAACTAGAAAACGAAAACGAAAACAGAGGTCGACTTCAACCAGCAGCACACAATGAAATTGACTAATATATAGTTTACAAATATATAAACTATATAATAAGTAATATCAGGAAATAAAAAATGGGAATAAAAAATCTAAATCGTTATATGATGACACGTTGTGGCGCATCGGCCATTTCCAATATTCATTTATCAACCCTGAGAGGTAAAAAAATAGTAATTGATACGAGTATTTATTTATACAAATATATTGGAGAAAATTCTCTTTTGGAAAATTTCTTTTCGATGATTTCTATTTTCCGTTATTATCAAATCACGCCATTATTTATCTTTGATGGTCGTGCTCCCGTAGAGAAAAAAGAATTAGTAAATGAGAGAAAAACAAAGAAAGAAATCGCGGAAAATCAATATAAACATCTGGCGGCTGAATTGGAAACGGTCGACCCTACTGCGAAACAAGAAATCATTGATGAGATGACACAATTAAAAAAACAATTTATTCGTATTAAAGATGCGGATATTCGAAAAACGAAAGAATTCATGACGGCAATGGGGGTTTCTTATATAGATGCGTCGGGAGAAGCCGATGAATTATGCGCATATTTAGTGATTCAAAGACATGCGTATGCGTGTATGAGTGAAGACATGGATTTATTCTTATATGGATGTCCAAGAGTATTGAGATATATGAGTTTATTGAAACATCACGTTATGTTTTATGATTTAAGTCATATTTTGGGAGAACTTGGAAATATTCATATCAATGATTTCAAACAAATATTGGTGATTTCAGGCACCGATTATAATATTCATGATGAAACGAATTTATATGAAACAATGCGATGGTATGAAAAATACAAGAAAACCACGATTATGGATGAAAATCGGCCGTCATTTTTAGCATGGTTAAGTAAAAACACGAAATACATCAAAGATAAAGAACATTTGGAACATATCTTAGAGATGTTTCAGATTGTAGGGAAATCTTCATTAAAAGAATATGATACTATGAAAATCGAAATTGCCGTAGAAAATCGCGAACAAATAATAGAAATGTTGAAAGAAGAGAATTTTATTATGATGTAGATGGCGCCCTGGGATTATCATTTTTTCGTATATTTTATATATGAATATTTTCAAATATAAGAATCGAAATAAAAATGCTTTGATAATTTTTATAGTTTTGATACTGATTTATTTATTGTATAAGACAATTATAACATTTTTGCTGTTTAATGATATAGGTTTCGGCAAAGACAAAAACGCATACATCAATAATGTTTATAAAAATAATAATTATTACAAAATTAAATATAATGAGTTTTACCAAAAATATGATTCGTGCACCTAATACAATTTTAAGGAATTACCATATTTAACAAAAGATGATTTAATAAATAATAATGATTTGATGATAACATTGCCATATAAAAAATGTAATCTAACATGCCGTCATGGGTGTGAAAATGACCCAGTACTGTATGATTTGAATTGTGCTATTGGTCAGTCGACCGGTGGTACATCTGGAAAAAGTACATTTGTCTGGATGAATAAATATGACGCATATATGTATATTCATACATTTATAACATCTTTCAAAAAAAACGGATACACCTATGGAGAAAAAATCATGGTATATTACCCGTCAAATTCATATTTCACAAATGAATATGAAAAAAGTAATCCATATTTGGAAAATATTTTGAACATTTATTTCTTATCTTTTAAAGAAGTGAATGAGACAACTGCGATGAAATTCGTTGAAACCATAAATACAAAAAAACCGGATTTTCTTGTTATTTTTCCATTTGTATTATTGCAAAACTGCATTTATATAAAAAAGAAAAATTTGCGATTAACTCATTTTCCCAAAAACATCAATTTATCCGGTGAATTTTTATTGAATTGTAGTTTATCGTTTTGCAAATCTGTATTTGAGACATCAAACATTGAAAACACGTATGGAGCAGTTGAATTTGGTGAAATCGCACATCAAGTCAAAAACGATAAAAATACATTCGAAGTATTTAATAATTTTTGTTATTTAGAGAATAAAGATGACAAAATTGTTGTTACCAGTTTTATAAATCATACATTCCCTATTATTCGATATGTTATGGAAGATATTGGAACTATTGTAAATGAAAATGGTAAACAATACATTAAAAATCTTATCGGAAAAAATACAAATCAAATGATAATTAATAATCAACGGTTTTCATCTCTTGACGTTGATAAATTAATAGACAGTGTCAATATTGATAATGAAATTATTTCAATCGTTATAAAATATGATAATAACTCAATTGATGTAAATTATATAGTTTTGAATCAATTAACTAATGAAAACAAACAATCAATCATTATAAATACTAAAAAAATTCTGAATTCTACATTTCCGGGAATTCAAATACAAGTTCATTTTTTACATCACTACAAACATGATTATTTGAAAAAATTCAAAATAATAGTTAAAAAAGACAATTCAGACAATGAACCAGTTGGTGGTTATTATAAAGTTTAGGTTTATGGCGCCGGCCAATGATATTCAATACCGGGTTTCATAATAATCTCTCTCAATTTCGTAGTATTTAAATAGAAGAAATATTGATTTGTGCTACATGCAGATATCAATCTTATCAATCCATATTCTTCTTGTTGCCAATATGGCAATGGTAATATATCTCTATCAATCTGTCGACGATTCCAACAAGCATTAAAATTCAAACAAAACGGATGTTGGTCTTTCTCATCTGTCCATAAACATAGATAAAAAGATGTGCGTGTTTTATCATTGGTTGTAAATAAATATTTATAAGAATGACAACCATTATTACTGAGTTTCCATCGTTTTATATTTTCACCACGAGCAATAATATTCGATAATTCAGTTTGAATATAGGTTTCAATTGACAAGGGTAATTTTTCTAAAACAATCATATACTGCGGAACTAGTATATTATTTTTTTATACATATATTTTATTCATTAATGACACATAATCTTGATATTACATCTTATACTTTAGACGAAATATTTCAATTATTTGATTTGGATTATCAACTTACTGCTGAAAAATTAAAACATGCGAAACAAAAAGTTCTTATGACTCATCCTGATAAATCCAAACTTGACCCCAAATATTTCATTTTTTATAAGAAAGCCTACGATATTATTTTAAATATGTACAAGGAACAAACAAAATACAATCAGTCATCGAATGGCGGAGGTAATATATCTATTGGAACCCAACAACAGGAAAGACAAGATAATCAAGATGAATATATTTCAAAACAAATAAAAAACGCAATGGGAACCATGGGTCAAGAGAAATTCCACGACCAATTTAATCGTATTTATGAAGAAAAAGCCATGAAAAAAATCGATGAATCACGTTATAAATGGTTTCAAGAATCGAATGAATATTATGTGGATGGACAAGTGAATGCGAAAAATATGGGAGATATGATGAATCAAGTACGCAAAAAACAAAGTAATGAATTAATTCATTATAATGGTGTGAGAGAGATACGTACTGGATATATGGGAGGTTCTAATTATTATGATGATGACGATGATGAATTAGCAACAAAATATGTTGAATGTGACCCTTTTAGTAAATTAAAATTCGACGATGTTCGAAAAGTACATAAAGACCAAACTGTATTTTCGATTTCAGAGGCGGATTATCAAGGACAAAAATATAAGAATATTCAGGAGTATCAAATGGCGAGAGAACGTAATATGGGAAACGCAATCAGCAAAGCGGAATCCGAAAGAATGTTACAAGAGAAACATAAACAAGAACAAATCGAACTTATGAAACGTCAATATCGTAATCAAATGATTCGAGCTCAAAATGAACAAATGCAGGAACAAGTGAGAGGTACATTTTTAAGATTAGGGAATGGTGGATAATATACCCCCAACAAATTATGAATTCTAGCGGTTTTTTATGGATATGCTTATATATTCAAAATATAAACATATTTGGAAGTATGGATCGCAATATGAGAGATGATATTACTCCTTTATCAAAATTAGGCGAAATGGGCAATGGATATCCTGTTCAAAACTCAGGATGGGGATTTAGTCAAGGTGCACCACCTTCGATAGGACAAATGGGACAAATGACACATAGTCCGATGATGACACCTGGAAACGCAACACAATATCAAACCTTAAATGTTCATCAAAATCCATATGGACATCCTCCTCCAAATGGTGGAAACACATTACCGACAATCAGTGTAGAAGAATTACGTAGTTCTCGAAGTGGACCCCAACATGGGTTTCCACAAAATCCACCAAATTTCAATCCTGGACCCAGTCATGGACCTATGTTTGACCCAACATATGATTCTTCTCAACCATCGGTTCCATGTAGAGGAGTCGAGATGGACCCGACAAGATTTAGTAATGATCCAGAAACATTGCCAAATCACATACCACCACCTCCTGTAAAACTGACTACAGATTATTTGAAAGATTTCGAATTGGAAACCGCAAAATTAGCCACTGATTATCAAAAAAATAAATATCGCAAAGAACATTTGGAAAATATTTGGGATGAAATGCAAATTCCGATTTTATTGGCGGTTCTCTTCTTCTTATTTCAATTACCTTATTGGAATATTCTTATATTTCGATACATGAAAATATTTGGATTGTTCGGAGAGGATGGAAACATGAATTTATATGGCATCTTTTTCAAATCCGTTCTCTTTGGTATATGTTGTTATGGAGTTACTTTATTGTAATCAGCAGGTTTTCTAATTTCGGATACCTTTTTACTTTTCAAATACCGATTTATCACCATAATAGCTACATTCTATCCATCCATCATTTCCGGATCCATCCGTAATATTATCATTTTTCCACATATTGTATAATGTATCAATTTCATTTATTTCATCTTGCTTACATGTTTCGCACATATTTATATGTGTATGACCGCCTATTAGGTATAAAACTGTATTATTTTCTTTTTTAATTCTATCTGATGTTGCTTTCACAACGCATCCACAATTGTTTGTTTTCATAAAATGTTTTGGCATAATGATTTGGTATAATGATATATTATTAAACAAATAAACTATTTCAATTTTTAGGCGTTTGAACTTTTAACAATATTAATTTCTTACCGCCTGAACAAAAATCGAAGATTTTTGTTTAGAAATGTAAAAGGATTCCACTGCGCAAGCTAGTGGAATCCTAACAACCGCCTCGCGTATGCAACCGCATACGCTCAGGCGGTGAGACATTAAATGTACTTGATAATGAAAATAAAACTTATACCGAACCTGAAAAACAATTGAAAAACAATATGTTCATAATTGAAGATTCTTCTCTAGAATATGATATAATATTAATTAAAAATAGAAAACACATTGGAGGGAAAAAAAGAAAGTCAAGTCAGAGAAAAATAAAAAGGAAAATGAAAAAAACTCACAAAAAACGAAGGGTAATGATTTTTCAACGATAATGGTAATGGCTTTTTCGAGTTCTTCTTCTTTGTCGAGTTCTTCTTCTTCTAGTTATTTTTTTACCGGCTTTCTGATTTTGTAAAAATGGCCGTGAAATGATTTGATATATATAGTATAAATCATTTTCCTCAATAAACACATTTTTCATGATACCACCGGGATTTCTACAAATCGTATCCTTGAAAGAATCATAATCATTGAATATTTTGCCATTTTCAAAATTACAAGTCAAATGTATTTTTTTCGGTTTATCCGGTTTATCCGGTTCTTGAATTGTTTTATGAAATCCTACAATTCCATCTTTTAAATAAAAATGGTAATGATCATCATAGACAACCGTATCTTTAGTTTTTAGAATCGTAAATAATATATGCTCCTCTTGTAAATATTGAATATATTTTACATATAACCTTTTATTTGTCGTGTTGTTATTAAAGGCTGGAATTTCGATAAATTTATCATTATAACTTTGATAAAGTTGATTTTCATTATTGTAAAAATATGATGTTTTCGGTTTTTTTGATTCTATTAGATTTTTTTCATTTTTATAAAATTTTTGAAATATATCATATATAAATCGAAATCCATTTTGCTCATTTGGGTTATTATTTGGCTCCATTGATTCAAGCTGCATATCTTTCTCTATAATTGGTTCTTCTTCATCATCGACCACTTTTTCATCAACAACTTTTTCATTATCTGGTTTTATTTCGGTGGCTTCTTCATCAACATCATCATTTTCAGTAACATTTTTTCTACTCTGATTGCTTTTTTTGTTTTTCGTTTTGTTTTTCTTCGTTTTGTTTTTAGACATAACAGATTGAGATTCGGATTCGGATTCGGATTCTAATTCGGATTCTAATTTGGTACCATTCAACCAATTCGTTTTATTTGCGTTTTGTTTTAATATTGTCGGTATTTTTTCATTAAATGAAACGCAGCCTTGAAACATACCCTCAACGCTCTTACAATTGGGTAGTCTCCATTTATCGAGTGGTTGATTAAATTTGGCACATCCTGCAAACATGTGACTCATGTCAGTCACTTTTTTTAATTTGTCACCCCATGAGTTTAACGGTTGATTAAATTTTTCACACAAAAAAAACATATTTTTCATATCCTCAACATTGCTTACATTCCAATTATTAAGCGGTTGATTGAACTTAGAACAATTCGTAAACATAGACCACATAACAATGACATTTTTTAGTTTTTCACCCCATGCGTTTAACGGTTGATTAAAATTTTCACAATAATAAAACATTCTATACATATCCTTAACATTGATTACATTCCAATTATCTAATGGTTGATTAAAAGAAGATGCGAATTCAAACATAGAACTCATATTAGTCACATTGCTGACATTCCATGAGTTGAGCGGTTTATTGAATGTTTTACAGTGTATAAACATACATTCCATATTTTCAACGTTGCTCACATCCCAGTTTTCGATATTGATTACATCATTGATATCAATATCGTTCGTTTCATATTCTTTAATGATCAACGGACAATTAAAAAGATGAGACGCATTTCTAACGGCACTTACATTCCATTGAGAAATATCAATTTTATCTTGTTCATATAGTATTTCATATTTAATATTATTTGATGAGGTCGCATAATTTTTTCCATAAAACATCATAAACTTTCCATTTTTTACAGTCCAATATAAATTTTGCTTCCACCGTTCATCGAGGTATGGGTTTACTTGATACTTATTGTCCTTATTCGCAATTTGATTGTGATTTATATTTGTGTTAGTAATTCTAAAAATATGCGTCATTAAATCAAGAGGAGGCTTGTTTTCTGTAGTATCTATTGGAGGATAGTCTCCTCTTAAATATGTTTTTAGAGCTAACATGCCCATCAAATAACCAATTGTAGCAACGCTTAAATTTGTGGTACTGTCTGAAGGAGTATGCATAATAACATAACGACTCTTCGGCGTAAATATAGCAGTTACATTATTTACTTTTTCTACTGAAATATATTTCATAATAAAATCCGCCGATATTTTTTATACTAACACCCATCTACAATATCGCATGTTTTAGTTTTGTAAAATCATGTGCCTTTGCTACTAGAAATATGGTAAGTACTAAAACTATTAATAGAGTCCCGGCAACTATTGCTTGGACCGTCATAGACCCTCCTCCAATAATACCCGCAAAAATAAAATATAACAATGTTAATAAAATCGCATTCTCAGAGAGAAATATTTTCGTATATGTCTCTATTGTTTTCTGATATTTTTTATCCATTTTAAAATCAAATGTTTGTTTATGTCTTCCAACATATACATATGTATCTAATACTCTCACTTGTGCATATGTATTCAAGAAAAACACGCAAAATAATCCGAATAATAATAGATTCGGAGACACATAGTTTCCGCCGAAAATCGATGTTAGTTTTTCATGGATTTTGATTTTGAATAAATATCCACCAGACGCAATATATGTCATTATCAACATTAAAAAACCAATGAATTTTGTATGTTTTTTAAATGCGTAATAAAGAGAAAATACATAAAATGCGAAAATATACAGGAAATAATTGTCACAATTCATCGGTGTTTTTGGCGTTGTCGATGGATTTGGATTCATATATATTATTGATAATATATATGATAGAACTGTAAAAATCGGCTTATGCCAATGAATTATAAGCAACTGCTAAACGACTCAGTTGTTGAATATATGTCGCAACATGGACTCGATTTTCATCTCCAATATTTTTCATTGGCTCTCGGATAGTATCAATAATATCAAGAATCTGATTCGAATTTTTCAATTTCTGTAGGTCATTGGTATAATCCTTATCGAAAAAGAAGGAA
>Ga0255210_1000215_pt1 | contig 24921 bp, 22 predicted proteins | sample Miss_Yuk_RepA_8d_FD_188422 | JGI IMG/M metagenome (GOLD analysis project Ga0255210, IMG submission 188422) | Freshwater microbial communities from Mississippi River, Louisiana, United States - Miss_Yuk_RepA_8d | ecosystem: Environmental > Aquatic > Freshwater > River | place: USA: Louisiana...
CACCTCTTCGAAGTCAACCAGCTCGGCACGCAAATCGATGGGACGATTCTCCACCTGCATCTTCATCTGCTCTTCGGCGAGGGTCATCACCGAGCGACGGGTGACGCTGGGCAGGATCGCGTTGGACTTTGGCGAGACCAGACGATTGCCCTTCATGGCCACGACAATGTTCGCGGAACCTGCTTCATCTATATAGGTGCGCGTCTTCGAATCGAGATAGAGAGCCTCATTGGCGCCAAGTGCCTGAGCATGGCGTGTCGCCAGCAGGCCACCGGCATAGTTCGCCCCCGCCTTGAAGGCGCCCGTGCCTGCCGGTGCGGCACGATCGAACTCCGACACAGCCAGCGAGATCACTGCGAGCCCGGCGCTCTTGTAGTATGGCCCGACTGGAGACACGAAGACGCGAAACTCGAAGGTCTTGGCGGGACGCAGCCCCAGGTTTTCTCCAACGCCAATCAGCATGGGCCGGATATACAGCGACGCGCCGGAGCCATATGGCGGAATCCACGCATAATTGGCACGTACAGCCTTTTCCACGCCACGCAGGAACAACTCGAGCGGGACCTGCGGCATCAGCAGCCGCTCGGCGGTCTGGTTCATGCGCTCGCTGTTAAGCTCCGGGCGGAACAGCAATACACGGCCATCGGGCGCTGTCTGCGCCTTCATTCCCTCGAAGCACTGCTGGGCATAATGCAGGGCTGGCGCGCCTTCATGCACGGCAATCAGAGGAGACTCCAGCAGCTCGCCTGTCGACCAGGCTCCATCACTGTACGTTGCACTGAACCGGAAGTCGGTCTGACGATATTGAAACCCCAGTTCGGCCCAGTTGAGCTCCTTCTTTGCCTTGGAAATACTCACTTCAGTTACCTTCGCGAAAGTTTTGTGGCTGGCACGGGAATGGCCCTGCATCACGCATGGCGCGCTATTATGGCGAAGCACCCGCATGCGGTCTACAACACCTCTGATTGGAAATTCGTCGAAGACCCTGTCAAAAACAGCTTGTTCCTCTACAATGCGGCCAGTCCAGCATGCAATCGCGAGAAGTCATGACAGAACAGCACATAAGTCTGGCTCGATGGCCTGTCTGCGCAGGAGAATCCGCGACATCACAGGCATCTCTCAGAAATGGATATGGGCGAGGTAGTGCAGAGCCACCCTGGCTGCATCAACTTCACATACCAGCTCAATTTCAGGCAGCGCCGTTCGACAAAAAGCGTTTCGTGATCGAGGTCCTGAGAGCATTCGAAGTGGAGGAGAAACTCAATCGCAAACTCAAGGCACTAAAGGAGTTCGGCTACAAAGTCGCACTCGACGAGTTCGTCTATGACAGCCAATGGAACACTGCTCTGAACATCGCGGACATCATCAATAACGATGTTATTGCCTTCGATGAACCGCAGATAAAGCGCCACGTCGAACTTCTCAAGCCTTTCAATGTGACGCTGTTGGCAGAGAAAGTGGCAACGCGTGAAATATTCCACTTCTGCAAAGGCCTTGGATTGAAGCTATTTCAAGGATACTTCCTCGGCAAACCGCAACAGATGAATGCTCGCAAGGTACCGTCCAGCAAAGTGGTGGTGCTGAATCTGCTGGCGCAATTGCAGGACCCGAATTTTGAGTCTTCCAATAGCACTGGCATGATCGCCAAGAACCCGGTGCTCAATGTGAAACTGATCAAGCTTGTGCATTACGCGGAGTTATCCGGGGGACGCAATGCTACTTGCCTGCAGCACGCCATATCATTGCTGGTCGAGACACGAGCGAAGATGGGCCAATTTCTGCAGGAGTGCTTTCCCAATTCCACCAACATTGACCCGTATTTAACCAGCGGACTGCGCTCGAAATTGGACGCCTTTGACTGGAGGGAGCTCAAGGAGTTGAACATCGGCGCCAGGGAGCTCCAAAGCAGTCACCGAGAATGCATTCGCGGGGCATCGCAACAGTGTGGAGTCGTCGGCCATGCCTAAGTCCGGCGCTGCGCCACTAATTGATATCGGTGCGAATCTGGGACACGAATCCTTTGATACCGATTTCACTGCGGTGCTGGAACGCGCTCGCGCCGCTGGAATCGTGCACTTGCTGGTCACCGGCACCAGTGCTGCCTCCTCGCTGAAAGCGCTCGATCTGGCCACACGATTCCCTGTCCTGCTTTCTGCCACCTCCGGCGTTCATCCTCACGAAGCACAGCATTGCGACGCGCACGCGTTCGCAGAGATTGCGAGTCTCGCCGCACAAGCCGCTGTCAAGGCGGTGGGCGAGACGGGTCTGGACTTCAATCGCGACTTCTCGCCACGTGCGATACAGGAAAGCGTGTTCGAGCAACATCTCGAACTCGCCGCTCGTCTTGGCAAGCCCGTGTTCCTGCATCAAAGGGATGCGCACGCACGCTTTCTGCCTATCCTGAAGAATCAGCGCGACTCCCTTGATGCGGGAGGTGTAGTGCACTGCTTCACAGGGGAACGACACGAACTGTACGACTATCTCGATCTGGACATGCACATCGGCATCACCGGATGGATCTGCGACGAGCGGCGCGGGGCGCACATGCTTGAATTCCTGCACGATATTCCACTGGATCGCTTGCTGCTGGAAACCGATGCGCCCTATCTGTTACCTCGCACGCTGCGCCCTCGTCCGAAAAGTCGGCGCAATGAGCCCGCCATGCTGCCAGAGGTTCTGCGCGTAGCAGCAGAGGCCATGAAGAAGTCGCCGGACCTGGTGGCACGTCAGACGACGCTTAACGCACGCAGGCTGTTCTCATTGCCTTGAATGCAGGCATCTGCAATCAGATCTGCATGCCGCTCAGGAAACTGAACAAACGCCCTTGATCGAATGGCCAGGCGAGCTCTTGCGCACTCTCTTCCAGCATGATCACTGGAATCTTTGACCCATAATGCTCGACAAGCGCAGGCTCCTCAGATATTTCCACAAGGTGAATCTCAAGCGGGGCATAGCCGGTCTCAATGCGAACTCGATTAGCGTGCAACAGCACTCCAGACATCATGGCTTCGGCCTTCTCGCACAGATGACATCCAGAGGTCGTAAAGAGCAACACCCTGACTTTCATGGCATTGACTCTATGGCATCGAGCGCCTCTGCAATCAACACCGGCCCACGATAGATGAATCCCGTGTAGAGCTGCACCAGACTGGCACCTGCAGCAATCTTCGCCGCAGCGTCATCACCACTGAGAATTCCGCCAACACCGATTATGGGAATGGATCTACCAAGGGCCTCGTGCAACACACGTATCACATGGGTGGACTTGTCGACCAGTGGAGCACCACTCAATCCCCCGGCCTGATCCTTGTGGATGCTGCTCTGCACTTGAGTGCGATCCAGCGTGGTGTTGGTCGCTATCACACCTTCTACATCGTTGTCGCGCAGAGCACCTGCAATCAGCCTGATCTCGTCATCGGAAAGATCCGGTGCGATCTTGACGACAAGTGGCACCTTGCGAGCATGCTGCACGGCCAGCACCGCCTGCTCTGCCTTGAGCACACCCAGCAGTCGCTGCAGCTCGTCACCGAACTGCAGACTGCGCAAACCGGGGGTGTTGGGCGAGGACAGATTGACAACGATGTAGCTTGCGGCCGCATAGCACTTGCGCATGCAGATCAGGTAATCGTTCGCGGCCTTCTCCACCGGCGTGTCGAAGTTCTTGCCAATATTGATGCCCAGAATGCCGCGGAAGCGACTGCGCGCGATGGCCCCCATGGCATGATCGATGCCCTTGTTGTTGAATCCCATGCGATTGATGATGGCGCGCTCGGGCGCGAGACGGAACAGCCGTGGACGCGGATTGCCAGGCTGCGGCCTGGGCGTCAGAGTGCCCACCTCGATGAAGCCGAAGCCCAGTGCTGACAGGGCGTCGATGTGATCGGCGTTCTTGTCCAGACCCGCCGCAAGCCCCACGGCATTGGGGAATGGCAGGCCCATCACCTCGCGCGCAGTGGCGTGTGATGGCTGTGAGGCCAGCAGTCGAATCAGCCCTGTGCCAGCTGCCAGGTCGAGCAGCGGCAGCGTGAGGGTATGGGAGGTCTCGGCAGGCAGCGTGAACAGCAAGGGGCGCAGAAGGCTATACAATTTTGGTGATCGCTCTGAATTTGTTGGCGTCATCGAATTCGATGACAAAGGTTCCGTGCACACCATCGTGCTGCAGGAATTTTTGCAGGATCATGCCGGGAAAGCGGACTCGGACACCTTCTCGGGAGACGGCCTGCACATCCTTCACGACGCCGGTATACAAGGCCTCGTAACGTTCGGCTGGCAGGGAAATGTCGATGGTCAGCTTCCGCATGATTTCCTGTCGGCAAGCCGGCACCAGCGCCAGCCATACACATGTAAAGTCGGCCGCATTATAGGCGATCAGGCACTGCTAGTCTGCGCATGCAAACGCTCGTTGACGCGGCGCACAAACCGCCACAAACTTGCGTCCAATCGTCCCTAGACTTCACAGGCAAAACGGTTACAATCCCTGACTTTCGCCCAACCAGATCAAGCATTTAACTAAAAAGAAACAGAGAAAAAATATGAGTCATCACGCTATTGTTACAGAACTCAGGGACTGGCTTTCGCAGCAGATCATCGGGCAGGAGCGACTGGTTGACCGACTGCTGATCGCGCTTCTGGCTGATGGACACCTACTGGTCGAGGGCGCCCCCGGGCTAGCGAAAACCAAGGCAATCAAGGACTTGTCCAGAGCAATCGAAGGCGACTTCCACCGCATCCAGTTCACCCCTGACCTGCTTCCCAGCGATATCACCGGCACAGAGATCTTCCGACCTGAAGATGGCTCCTTTCGGTTCCAGCCCGGCCCGATTTTCCACAACCTTGTTCTTGCCGACGAAATCAATCGCGCACCAGCGAAGGTCCAGTCGGCGCTTCTCGAAGCGATGGCCGAGCATCAGGTGAGCGTGGGGCGCGAGTCCTTCCAATTGCCGCCGCTGTTCCTCGTCATGGCCACACAGAACCCGATCGAACAGGAAGGCACCTACCCTCTGCCGGAAGCGCAGCTCGACCGCTTCCTGATGCATGTGTCCATCGGCTATCCGTCCACCGAAGCTGAACGCCGCATTCTCCAGCTCGTGCGCAACGAAGCCCAGAACAAGGCCCCCGCCGCACCCAGCATCATCAGTCAGGCCGATCTGTTCGCCGCCCGTCAGGAGATCCTGGCGATGCACATGGCCCCGGCTGTCGAGGAGTACATCATTCAACTCATCATGGCCACGCGACATCCGGAGCTTTACGGCGAGGATCTGGCGACCTGGCTCGAATTCGGCGCCTCTCCCCGAGGCACGATCTCTCTGGATCGCTGCGCCCGTGCGCACGCCTGGATTCTGGGCAAGGATTTTGTAAGCCCCGATGACATCCAGGCTGTCTTCTTCGACGTCCTGCGCCACCGTGTGCTTTTGAGCTTCGAAGCAGAAGCCAGCGGCATCACCCCTGACAAGGTACTGACAACGATCCTCGAGCGGGTTCCTGCGGCTTGAGAAGCGTCTCTCGCAGAGAACATCAACAAGAAGGCACCTTGAGTGTCATGCACCGAGTCAGTCATCACCATGTCCATTGCCATGCAGAGTGATCAACAGCAGGCGCTCTATCAGAGCCGAGGCGCAGTCATCAGCCTGCAGCAGCTGCTTATCCAGCGTCACGCGGCCAAGATCGTGGAATATGTGCCTTACACGCGTTCGATCGCCGGCATTTCCGGTCTGCACATGTCGAAGATGCGCGGCCGCGGCATCGACTTCGAGGAATTTCGTCCCTATCAGCAGGGCGACGACATCCGCACCATCGACTGGCGGGTCACCGCGCGTACCGGCACACCTTTCACCAAGGTGTTCCGGGAAGAGCGCGAGCGACCGGTGATCATCGCCATCGATCAGTCCAGCAACATGTTCTTTGGCTCCCAGGTGGCTTTCAAATCGGTGATTGCAGCTCAAGCGGCGGCGATTTTCTGCTGGATGGCCATCGATAATGGCGATCGCGTGGGCGGCCTCGTATTCTCCGACACTGAGCAGTCGCTGGTCCGCCCCAAGCGCAGCAGACGCTCTGCGCTGCATCTTCTGAACCAGCTGCAGACTTACAACGCGAAGCTGGCCGACAAGCAAGCGCGTCTCGCTGCGGCACAGTCGGGCACCGTGCCAGCCGGCCTGAGCAAGGCTCTGGCAGACATCCGGCGCATTGCCAAACCCGGCAGCACTCTTTACATCCTGAGCGATTTCAGCACCTTGGACGAGACTGCCCTGCAGTACCTCAATCAGCTGTCGCGTCACAACAACGTCGTGTGCTGCCTCATTTATGATGCACTGGAGGAGAATCTGCCATTGCCCGGGTACTACACAATCACGGATGGCATGCGCAAGGGGACGCTGAACTCCTATAGCCAGACAGCCCGTCGCGACTACCACACACTCTTCCAGAATCGGATGGATGCCCTGCAGGGCGAATTCACCCGTCTGCAGATCCCCTATCTGAAAATCCGAACCAACCAGTACGTAGTTGAGCAGATCCGACAATGGACAGTGCAAACCCTCTGAGCCAGCTGGCCGATATTCACCTTCCGGAACCGGTAGGTTTCTGGCCGCCCGCTCCAGGCTGGTGGTTCCTGTTCTTTCTGCTGTGCGCTGCCACATTCTGGGCCGCGCGTCGCTATTACGCCGGATGGAAACTGACAAGGGCACGGCGCTTCGCCATCGCCGAGCTCGAGAAGCAACTGGCAGCCCTGCGTCAGCAGTGCGCTGATCGCTCTGCCGAGGAAATCGCCGCGCTGAATCTGATCTTCGTGAGCGAAGTCAACGCCGTGTTGCGTCGTGTTGCCATGAAGAATTTCCCGCACGAGAATTTCGCCAGTCTTGGGGGAGCCGCCTGGACCGGCTTCCTGCGCGAGCATGGCGATGCCTCGCTGCTCGATGACTCACTGGCAAAGACACTGACCGAGGGCCGGTTTGCCAGGCAATGGGAGGTCGACCCCGACCGCCTGTACAACATGGCTCATCAATGGATCAGCAGCCTCTATTTGGCTAGAATCATTCCGGACAATCTCCCCAAGGATGCGTCATCCAAGACGCAGGTGTCAGATCATGCTTGAGTTCACCTGGCCCTGGGCCCTGATGGCACTCCCTCTCCCGCTGCTGGTGTACCGCCTTTTCGGGCGGGCTGCGCGCCAGGATGCGGCGTTGTTTGTTCCTTTCTTCCAGCGCATGTCTCAACTGCAGGGAGACTCGGTCCGCTCCGACACCAATCGGCTGGTCAAGCTGATCCTGCTGACGCTCATCTGGATCGCGCTGGTGGTGGCAGCTACCCGGCCGCAATGGGTGGGAGAACCCATCGAGCTGCCTTCCACCGGCCGTGATCTGATGCTGGTAGTGGACATTTCGGGCAGCATGGAAGCGCGTGACATGGTGCTGAACAACGCCCAGCTCTCCCGCTTCGAAGTCATGAAGGCCGTGGTCAGCGACTTCGCCGAGCGGCGCGAGGGCGATCGCCTCGGCTTGATCCTGTTCGCCGCACACGCCTACATCCAGACCCCCCTCACTTTCGATCGCAGCACAGTGGCCAAGCTGATCGCGGAACTTGAGATCGGCATGATCGAGGAATCTGCCACGGCCATCGGCGACGCCATCGGGCTGGGTGTGAAACATCTGCGCGAACGCCCAGCCGACAGCCGGGTGATGATCATGCTCACCGACGGTGTGAACAATGCGGGCGCTGTGACACCTCTGCAGGCGGGCCAGCTGGCCCAGACCGAGAACATCAGGATCTACACGATCGGCATGGGAGCAGACAACCTGGTGCAACGTTCCTTCCAGGGTGCGCGGGCCATCAACCCGTCCGCTGAACTGGATGAAGAAAACCTGACACAGATTGCCGAGTCCACCGGTGGGCGCTATTTCCGCGCGCGCGATGTGCAGGACCTGATCGACATCTATGCCGAGCTCGACACCCTGGAAGCCATCGAGCAGGATCAGCAGACTTTCCGCCCCATCAATGTCCTGTTCTACTGGCCGCTCGGGCTGGCGGTGCTGCTCAGCTTCCTGCTGGCGATCCTGAGCTTTCCCTGGGCTACCCTCTTCAGTCGGCCTGCCGCGACGTCGTCCAGCAGCGCCGTAGCGCAAACCTCATCGGGAGGCCAGTGATGCCAGATACCGGTCAACTTGCGCTCTTCCTCAGCGAGTTCCACTTCCTGCGACCACTGTGGCTGCTGGCCTTGATTCCAGCTCTGCTTTTCGTGGCCTGGCTCTGGCGCCTGAATGAAAGTGCCAGCGCCTGGGACCGCGCCATCGACAAGGACTTGCTGCCCTATTTGCTGGACAGCACCAAGAGCGCCGCCGAGCGCAGTCCCCTGTTGCTGCTTCTGGCTGTCTGGGTGCTGTCGATACTGGCTCTGGCGGGCCCGGTCTGGGAAAAGATCCCCCAGCCGGTGCAGGCACGCCAGGATGCCATGATCATCGTTTATGACCAGTCGCTGTCCATGTACGCCACGGACTACGAACCCAATCGCCAGACCATCAGCAAGCGCAAACTCCTCGATGTGCTCGATCGGCGCGTGGAAGGTCAGACCGCCCTGATCGTGTATGCTGGCGATGCCCATGTGGTCACTCCTCTGACGGAAGACTCCATCACCATCCGCGCCCTGGTGCCCTCGATCAATCCGAACATGATGCCCGCCTTCGGCAGCAACACGGTGGCCGCCATTGAGCAGGCGAGACAACTTTTTGCCGATGCAGGTGCTGCGTCCGGCACCATTCTTCTGGTGACCGACGGTGTCGAGCGCCGCGATCACGCCGACCTCGCACTGATGCTGTCCCAGAGCGGCTATCGCCTGTTGATCCTGGGTGTGGGTACCGAAACCGGTGCCACCATTCCTGCCGCCGGCGGCGACTTCCTGCGCGACGCCAACGGGCAGATCGTGGTGGCCCGACTTGATCGCGCCAGCCTGCAGGATCTGGCGGAGCGAACCGGCGGACGCTATGCCGATCTCGACCTCACCGGACGGGACCTGGACTACCTGCTGGAAGACAATGGCTTCCTGGACGAAGACGAACTCAGTGCCGTGGAAGAAAACTTCGACATCTGGTTCGAAGCCGGCCCCTGGCTGCTGTTGTTCATTCTTCCGCTGGGAGCAATGGCCTTTCGCCGCGGCTGGCTGCTCGGCATTGCTCTGGCATTGACAGCGACGGGCGCCCTCTTCACTCCCTCGCAACAGGCTCATGCAGCCGAGTGGACTGATCTGTGGAAAACCCGTGACCAGCAAGGTGCGGAAGCCTTCGCGCAGGAAGATGCCGTGGGCGCGGCGGCTCTTTTCCAATCTCCCGAATGGAGAGGCACGGCAGCCTACCGTGCCGGAGATTTTGCCGGAGCTGTGCAAGCCTACAGCCTCGACCCGGGCACCAACCCCGACAATCACTACAACCTGGGCAATGCCTATGCGATGACGCAGAATTTCGAGGCTGCGATCAGCGCCTATGACATCGCCATCGCACTGGATCCGGAACATGCCGACGCCATCCACAACCGCGAGATCGTGGCGGCACTGCTGGAACAGCAGCAGAACGAACAGAACGAGGAATCCAGCGACGACATGACTTCGCCGCAGGATCAGAACGAGGAACAGCAGGAAGAGCAGCAGGAAGGCGAAGAGACCGAACAGGAACAGGACCAGCAGCAACAGGACGAGCAGCAGGAAGGCGAGGAACAGGAAGAGCAGGAACAGACTGAACAGCAACAGAATTCGGACGAAGAGCAGCAGGAAGAGCAGGAGCCTGGCGAGCAGCCGAATCAAAGCAATGCCGAGACGGAAAGCCAGGAGTCGTTGGAACAGTGGCTGCGCCGCATCGACGATGATCCGGGTGAACTGATGCAGCGCAAGTTCCAGTTCGAGTACCGCCGCCGTCAACTGGACAACCGCTCGACAACACAGACGGACGGGCAAATATGGTAACGCTGCGCACCGGCCTTCTGGCCGCCCTTTTCTGCATGTTCTCCACGCTGTTGCAGGCGCAACCAGTGACCGCCACGCTGGATCGCACGGAAATCGTGCGCGGCGAGACGGTCATTCTGACCATCCGCGTGGAAGGCCAGTCAGGCGGCGTGGACATGGACCTGAGCCCGCTGGAAGCCGGCTTCCAGGTAATCTCCACCCGCACTTCCAGTCAGATCAGCAGCGTCAACAACAGCATGAACGCCCGGATCGACTATCACCTGACGCTGTTTCCGCTGAACGAGGGGGAAGTCACCATTCCCTCGCTGGTGGTTGCCGGCGAGACCACGCCTGCACTGACCATTCAGGTCGAGCCCCGCTCGGCCACCGGTCTGGCCGGGCAGGAGCTGTTCATGGAGGCGGTGGTCAGCAAGGAGAGCGTCTACGTGCAGGAGCAGCTGCTCTTCTCGATTCGCCTTTATTACACCATCAGCGGCATTCGCAACCCGATATTCACGGAGCTCGAACTGCCGGACGCCGTCGTGCAGACCATAGGTACGCCGAATCAATACGAGACCCTGGTGGATGGCATGCGCTATGGCGTCTATGAGAAGCAGTACGCCATATTCCCGCAGCGCAGCGGCACGCTGGAGATTCCGGACATCATGTTCCGCGGCGAAGTGACAGACAGCTCCAGCAATTACGTCTTCCGCAACTTGAACACCCGTACAGTGACCTCCTACGCGGAAGGCCACACCATCAATGTCACCGAAAAGCCTGCCAGCTATCCCGCCGATGCACTCTGGCTGCCGGCATCGGAGCTCACCGTGCGGGAGCGCTGGGACAATGATTTCACGAATGTGCGGGTTGGCGACTCTGTCTATCGCGTCATCGAGATCGAGGCACAGGGCCTGGACGGCGCCGCACTGCCACCACTGGAAGCACCCCAGATCACCGGGGTCAATACCTATCCCGAGCCTGCCTCCATAGACCGCACTTTCGTGGATGGCAGCATTGTGGGAAAGCGCACCGAATCGACCTCGTTCCTGATGACTGCCCCGGGAACGGTGCGCGTGCCGGGTGTCAGCATTCCCTGGTATGACATCGATACCGGCGAGATCAAGTACGCGACCCTGGCAGACAGCGCTATCAGCGTGGGAGGCGCTCGCTCCGGCAGTACATCGGAGGCCCTGCTGCTGTCCAATGCCGACATGGAGGAGCCGACACGCGAGACCTTCAGCGCCTCGGAAGCTGCAGCGCAGGCTGAGCAGCAGGCCCTGGTCAGCTCGCCCACGACCCCGCTGTGGATACTGAGTCTGGCGGCGGCCCTGACGGCACTGATCCTTGCGCTGGGCTTCGTGCGCTTCAAGCCGCGGGCGGCACGCCCGGTTCCCGTCAAGGTCTATCCCGTGGCAGCACCGATGTATGGGCAGAGCATTGCGCCTGCAGCGGAAAGCAAGGCCTTCAAGGACTTCATCGGCAGTTGCTCCGCGAACAACCTGCCTGCTCTGCGCCTGGCGCTGATTGGCTGGGGCCGTCAGTACTTCGCCGACGCCGATCTGCACACTCTCGATGCCGTGGCGATGCGGACGGGAAATGCGGAAATTCGCGAGATATGCCTGCGTCTGCAGCAGGCTCTCTACGGACAGGGAGGCACTGCACTGGCAATCGACGCCGACATCCAGCGCCTGCGACAACTGATCACCGAACTGCGCACAGCTCATCGACAAAAGCTGACGCGCGACAGCAAGGACCAGGACTACATCATCCCGCCGCTCTACAAAGCCTGAATCCATGGCGCGCAACTCTTCCCTGGTTTACTCCACTGACGCGGGGCGTCTCTGCCCCGACTGCAGCCGCCCAGTGGCGGCTTGTGAATGCAAGCGCCTTGCACAGGCAGCGCGCCCGACGGGCGATGGCATCGTGCGGCTGCGGCGAGAGACCAAGGGACGGGGTGGCAAGGGCGTGACGCTCATCGCCGGTCTGCCCCTGCAGGACGACGCCTTGCTGGTGCTGGCCAGGCAGTTGAAGAACAGGTGCGGCACGGGCGGTACAGTCAAGGATGGCGTGATCGAGATTCAGGGAGATCACCGCCCACTGCTGCTGTCTCTGCTGGAAGCGCAGGGCTACAAGGTCAAACTGGCCGGCGGCTGATCACATGCCTCACGGCGCGAATCCGAGTGTCACAAGGAGCCGGCGCCACGGCGACAGTAATCCCCGGCGCCTCTCTCCGTTGCCGCGGCATATCGCACCCGGCCAGCGTTCGCGACAAGGACCGATGGACACGCGACGCGGGCATTCGCGCCAAACCAGCTACCGAGCTTCTGCATCCGCATGTGGTAGTCGCCTCTGACCACTCAGCGGTCCCCGGCCAAATCAATGGCGGCCTTCTGTCGCAGCGTGTTCAGCCAGTGGGTGTCACGAAAGCGCATCTTTGAGTATCCGGTGTCCGTGAGGAAACCAGATTGATCGGCGGAGATCGATTCGACCCCAAGGATATTGCGCTCCGGTGCCACGGCAGCCGCAGGAGCGTGGCGCACCCAATCTCTCTTTCGAACCAGACCTCGGCCCGGGCGTAAGCGTTGTACCGAGACACCTGGGTGGTGTCTTCAAAAGAGCCGTATTCCCCACCCTGCCACCCAACCACCACAGGGGCCGGAATGACGGCCTGCCTCATCATGGAGATGTGGCTTGGTCCATGTCGTTGGCGACAGCTGGCCGCATCTGCGTTTCCCTGCCCAGCAGCACCTAGTCGATCTCCTCGACAGCCGCTCCAGTATCGTCCTGCATACTGCACCCTATCCTGCACTTCTTGTTTGTCTGGCTGCTCAGGCGATTGCACGACATTCAGCTCCCTGTCTTGCCCGCCTTGGCCAAGTCGTTGCGCGCGTCTTCCAGCCGCTTTAGGTAGCGGGCGTCGACGTCGCCGGTGATGTACTTTCCGTCAAACACGGAGCACTCGAAACGCTGGATAGCTGGATTGCCTTCGGACGACGCGGCAATCAGGTCTTCCAGGTCCTGAAAGATCAGCCAGTCGGCACCAATCAACTCCTGCACTTCTTCATCGGTGCGGCCGTGGGCAATCAGCTCACTAGCCGCAGGCATGTCGATACCGTAAACATTCGGATAGCGCACGGCGGGCGCCGCCGAGGCGAAATAGACCTTGCGTGCCCCCGCATCACGAGCCATCTGGATGATCTGGCGGCAGGTCGTGCCACGCACGATGGAATCGTCCACCAGCAGGACCGTCTTGCCTCGAAACTCCAGTTCAATCGCATTGAGTTTCTGACGCACGGATTTCTTGCGCTGGCTCTGTCCCGGCATGATGAAGGTGCGGCCGATGTAGCGGTTCTTGACGAAGCCTTCGCGGTACTTCACGCCGAGATGGTTGGCCAGCTCCAGAGCCGACGTTCGGCTGGTGTCGGGAATCGGGATGACAACGTCGATGTCGTGTTCCGGACGCAGACGCTTGACCTTCTCGGCCAGTTTCTCGCCCATGCGCAAGCGAGCCTTGTAGACGGAAATTCCGTCCATGAGTGAGTCAGGGCGCGCGAAGTAGACATGCTCGAAGATGCAGGGGGTGTATTCCGCCGGCCCGGCACAGACGCGTGTGTGCAGAGTGCCGAGAATGTCCACGTAGACTGCCTCGCCAGGTGCCACATCCCGCACGAGGGTGAAACCCTGGGAGTCCAGGGCCACGCTCTCCGAGGCCATCATGTACTCGGTGAATCCATCACGCTCGCGCTTGCCGAAAACCAGCGGCCGGATGCCATTGCGGTCACGGAAGCCAACGATGCCGTAACCGCCCAGCATGACCAGTGCGGCATAGCCGCCACGACAGCGACGATGCACGCCGCGCACTGCCGTGAAGACATCCTCGGGACTCGGCACCATCTTGGCCAGCAGCTGCAGTTCATGCGCAAAGACGTTGAGCAGGACTTCGGAGTCGGAGTCCGTATTGATGTGCCGCAGGTCCTCCTTGAAGAGGTCACGGCTGAGTTCCGCCGCGTTGGTGAGATTGCCGTTGTGTGCCAGGCTCAAGCCATAGGGAGAATTGACATAGAAGGGCTGGGCGAGCGCCGGGCTGGAGCTGCCAGCCGTCGGATAGCGGACATGACCGATGCCCATGTTGCCGGCGAGTCGCTCCATGTGGCGCGTGCGGAACACGTCCTTGACCAGACCGTTGTCCTTGCGCAGGTTCAACTTGCCATTGTCACTCGTGGCGATGCCGGCCGCGTCCTGCCCCCGATGCTGCAGAACCGTCAACGTATCGTAAAGGCAGACCGCCACATCGGACTTGCCAACCACTCCCACCAGACCACACATAAACCCTACTCCGAAAGTACCTGCCAGCCCGTCACGCATCAGCTCCTCAAAGGGATGCCTGCGTGGCGGGGACCATGTCCGTCACGAACATTCGTGACTTTTCAATCCATTCCTGTGCGTGCGGAATCGTTATGGACGCCCGCCACCAGGGCTCGTCGGCGAAGAAGCTGCCTGCGAAATACACGAACACCATCACGATCACCGCACCGCGGGCAACACCGAACAAGGCTCCCAGGAGCCGGTCAGTGAGCTTGAGGCCGGAAATGTCGATCAGTTTCGCCACCAGATTGTTGATCAGGGCGCCAACGATCAGCGTGCCAATGAACAGGATGGCGAAGGCGAATACCTGCTGCATTGCCGGGCTGTCTACCCAGCCGCCGAGCACGGGTGCCAGGGGCTCGCTGCAGAGACGGGAGATCAGAAGGGCGGCTATCCAGGCCAGCAGCGAAAGCACTTCTCGCACGAAGCCACGCCAGAGACCAAAAATGCTCGACACCGCGGTCACCACCAGAAAGCTCGCATCCAGCCAGTGCAATTGCATCATGATTCCCTTGCTGATTCAGGCTGCGCCTTCAAAGCCCCTCGATCTCGTAGCGCACGACGATGCCTGCGAGTTGAAATTCGTCCTGTAATTGACGTTGTAGCTGCAGCATCGCCGCACGATCCGCGCCCGGCCCGACGAACACGGCTGTCAACGGCCCCTGTGAGGAAGTGATCTGTCGTACGTAAGCGCGGTGGCCTCGGGCCATCAGGCGCTCGACCAGTGCCCCGGCGTTGGCGGCACTGGCGAAGGACGCGAGTCTCACACTCCAGCCTTCAGGGAGTCCGTCACTGTCGAGCACGGGCGGTGGCACGACCGGGACCACCGCCGTGGTAACGGAGTCAATGACGGGATCAGACTCGACGACTGCGAGCGTTGGCGTTGGCTGGGGGGCAGAATTCGATCCATCGGCGGGAGACGCCGGCGATGCAAGAACCACGGCATCTGCCGGCTCAGCGTCCGGCTGGAAGCTTAAATGATCGGAGTCAGCAGCAATCTCGGGGCGAACAGCTTCGATGCGAGGCACTTCGGGAAACGGCGGAGCGGGAGGGACGCGACTTTCCAGCGGAAGTTGGTAACTGCCCTGTCCATCGAACAGTATCGGCAGGATGACCACAGCTGCAATCAGCAACACGACGGCACCAACGACTCTTTGCTTTCTGCTCTGGTCCAAACCAATAGTGCCCCTTGGTATCGTCTGCCAGCGGCTCAGTGCGCACTGTCAGACGGTGTTGGATTGCTGCCCGCCGCATGCACATGCCGAACGACATCGGCGACAGTGACGAAGGACCCCGTCACCAGCACCAGATCGGTCTCGACGGCGCAGGCCATGGCGCGCTCGTATGCCTCAGCTACACTCAGATGCGGACCCAGTACTTGCGCGCCTTGTGCCTGTATCAATTCGAACAGCGCCTGCGCACCCAGACCGCGGGTTTCAGCGAATGCGGCAATATACCAAAAGTCCACTGCGGATTCTAAGGCCTTGTAGAAGCCGCACTGATCCTTGTCGGCCATCATGGCCAACACGACATGAACGCGCGAGGCAGGGCCGGCCTGTTGCCTGAAGTGACTTAGCTTCTCCCGCAACAGTGACGCCGCGTGCGGGTTGTGAGCAACATCGACGCGCAGTTGGGCGGCGTGGCGCGAGTCCACGATGCGCTGGTAACGCCCCATCAGGCCGAGGCCGTCAAGCGCATAGCAGACGTAGTCGCGAGACGGTGGTGATGCCAAGCATTGCAACGCCTGCAACACGGTGGCCGCATTGAGCAGATCGAGGTTTGGCAATGGCAGATCATCCCAGACCAGCGGAGCTCCCGCACCATCCCGTCCCCACCAGCGCCAGGTTGCATCGCCCTTTTCGAATCCGAAATCCGCGCCTTGCAGCTGCAGGGGTGCGCCGAGTCGCCGGGCTTCTTCCATAATGGTCACTGGCGGCTCGAGATCACCACACAGGGCCGGCGTGGCCGAGCGAAAGATCCCGGCCTTCTCTCGCCCGATGGCTTCGCGCGTATCTCCCAGCCACTCCATATGGTCCAAACCGATGCTTGTGATGATGGCAATGTCCGGGTCAACGAGATTGATGGCATCAAGGCGTCCGCCCAATCCGATTTCCAAGACTGCGACATCGACCTGCTCCTGAGCGATCAACCAGAGGCCGGCAAGAGTGCTGTACTCGAAATAAGTCAGGGAAATATCGTCACGCGTTGCCTCGATCCGATCAAAGGCGGCGCACAGCTGCGCGTCTGTCGCAGGCTGGCCGTGAAGGCCCACGCGTTCGTTGTAAACATGGAGATGGGGCGAAGTGCAGGTACCGACTCGCCGGCCGGCGGCGCGCAGAATGGCGTCCAGCATCGCCACTGTCGAGCCCTTGCCGTTGGTGCCGGCCACGGTAATCACCAGGGGAGCGGGCTTGCACACGCCGAGTCGGCGCGCCACCTCTCGGACGCGCTGCAAGCCCAGGTCGATCTCCCTGGGATGCAGCGCCTGAATTCTGTCGAGCCACTGCGCTAGTGTCGGCATACGTATTCAAGGCACCTGCATGGCAAGGCTGCGAATCACTGTCATCGGCTTACAGATGCAGGAGTTTGGAAAGCAGTGACGAGACGCGGTCACGCATCTCCTTGCGATGCACGATCATGTCGATGGCTCCGTGTTCCAGCAGAAACTCGCTGCGCTGGAATCCTTCAGGGAGCTTTACCCGCACCGTCTGGCGAATCACGTCCGGACCGGTGAAACCTACCAGCGCATTGGGCTCCGCCACATTGATGTCGCCCAACATGGCCAGACTGGCAGAAACACCGCCGTATACCGGATCTACCAGCACCGAAATATAGGGCAGGCCGTTCTCGCGCAGTCGTGCCAGTGCTGCCGATGTCTTGGCCATCTGCATCAGGGAGATCAAGGCTTCCTGCATGCGGGCCCCGCCGCTGGTGGAGAAGCAGACCAGCGGCAAGCGCTTGTCGATACAGGTATTGACAGCCTGAGTGAATTTCTCACCAACCACAGCTCCCATGGAGCCGCCAATGAAGCCGAATTCGAAGGCGGCCACCACCATCTCCACACCGTTGACGGTGCCACGAACCACAATCAGGGCATCCTTCTCACCTGTCGCCTTCTGGGCGGCTGTCAGGCGATCCTTGTACTTCTTCAGATCGCGGAACTTGAGGATGTCGATCGGTTCCATGTCGGCATTAAGTTCGACCTGGCCGGCCGGATCGAGAAACAACTCCAAACGGCGGCGCGCCGTGATGCGCAAATGATGGTCGCACTTGGGGCAGACCTCCAGGTTACGCTCCAGGTCGGGCCGGTAGAGCACTGCCTCGCAGCGCGGACACTTTTTCCACAGTCCTTCGGGCACACTGGCGCGTTGCTTGCCAGGCGTCCCATCGGCTGCACCGGAGCTACGGATTGAAGGAAGAATTTTGTTGATCCAACTCATGAGAGACTTCCTTGAATCAAAATTTAAACAATAAAATCAATTTGATATATGTATTATTTAATGTTGTCTATAGCACGACGGATCGACAGTATGACATCAACAGTAGCAGCCAGATCATCCGACGTCGCCCCGCCTCCCTTTCGCAGACGCGAGATGGCGTCCACAAGAGCGCTTCCCACTATAACACCGTCACTGATGCTCGCCATGTCGACGGCAGAGGCTGCGTCCTTGATGCCGAAACCCACCACAACCGGCAGCTCGGTCATGGTGCGCAAATGCTCGATCTTGGCCTTGATATCTCCCTTGTCTGTGATTGCGGCTCCGGTGACACCCTTGAGAGAGACATAATACAGATAGCCAGTGGAACTGGCACAGATCGAGGCCAGGCGCGCCTCGGTCGTGGTCGGTGCGACCAGAAATACCGTATCCAGGCCGCGTGGACGTACGGCTTCGAACAGCTCCGCACATTCATAGGCCGGCATGTCCACTATCAGCACTCCATCCACTCCTACCGCCTGCGCGGCACTGGCAAAGGCCTCGTAGCCCATGATCTCGATCGGATTCAGATAGCCCATGAGCACGATAGGAGTGGCGGTGTCATGTGCTCGAAACTGTCGCACGATCTCCATCACGTCATTCAGGGTGGTACCTTCAGACAACGCCCGCTCGGCTCCCTGCTGGATCACCGTGCCGTCGGATGAAGGGTCGCTGAACGGAATGCCAAGCTCAATGATGTCTGCGCCAGCAGCCACCAGTGCATGCATCAGGCCTAGTGTAGAGTCCCTGTCAGGGTCACCCGCAACGAGGTACGGAATAAGAACCTTGCGTTGTGCCGCCCGCAGGGCTGCCATGGTCTGGCTGATACGGTTCATGAGAAATGACTCGCAGACTTGAAATCAGATATGGATGCCATCAAGGCCGGCAACAGTGTGGATATCTTTGTCTCCGCGCCCGGACAGGTTGATCACCACAATTCTGTCCTTCGGAAGCTGCGCCGCCAGCTTGCACCCGTAAGCAATGGCATGGCTGGATTCCAGCGCGGGAATGATGCCCTCCATGCGGCTCAGGTAGCGGAACGCTTCCAGCGCCTCGGTATCGGTCGCCGCCACGTAATTCACGCGACCGATGTCCTTTAGCCAGGCATGCTCGGGACCAACACCAGGATAATCCAGACCAGCGGACACCGAATGAGTTTCCATGATCTGGCCGGCAGCATCCGTCATAAGATAGGTGCGATTTCCATGCAGAACCCCGGGGCGACCAGCGCTAAGGGGCGCTGCATGACGTCCCGTCTCCAGTCCGTCGCCGCCCGCTTCCACGCCATACATGCTGACATCGGAATCGTGCAGGAATGGATGGAAGAGGCCTATGGCATTGGAGCCACCTCCGACGCAGGCGACCAGCACATCGGGCAGACGGCCGAACTGCTCCATGGACTGTTGCCGTGCCTCACGTCCAATCACGGACTGGAAGTCACGCACCATCCGCGGATAGGGGTGCGGCCCGGCTGCCGTGCCGATGATGTAATACGTGTTGTCGACATTGGTGGCCCAGTCACGCAGCGCTTCGTTCAAAGCGTCCTTTAGCGTGCGCGAACCGGATTCCACAGCGATTACGCGGGCTCCCATGAGCTTCATGCGGTACACATTGGCGGACTGGCGCTGGATGTCTTCGGCGCCCATGTAGACGTCGCACTGCAGGCCCAGACGCGCTGAGATGGTTGCACTGGCAACGCCATGCTGACCGGCACCGGTCTCGGCGATGATGCGCGGCTTGCCCATGAACTTCGCGACCAGAGCCTGACCGATGGTGTTGTTGATCTTGTGCGCACCGGTATGGTTGAGGTCTTCACGCTTGAGCACGATCTTCGCGCCTCCGAAATGGGCGGTAAGTCGTTCCGCCACATACATCGGAGAAGGACGGCCAACGTAGAATTTCAGATCGCGGTCAAACTCGGCCCAGAATTCCGGTTTACTCGCCATGGCGTTGTAAACCTGATCGAGTTCTTCCACAGCAGCTATGAGGGTTTCCCCCACGAAGATGCCGCCGTAACGACCGAAATGGCCGCGGGCGTCTGGACCGCTGAAGGGATCTGCGGCAGCAATGCCGACAACTTGCTCTGACTTAACAGTTGACACGATTTACCTCGTCTATGAACTCACGCATTCGTTCGACGCTCTTGCGTCCGGGAGCGGACTCAACGCCACTGCTGACATCGACTGCATAGGGTTTGACTAGCCTGATGGCACCGGCCACGTTGGCAGGATCGAGGCCACCGGCAAGCACGATCTTGGACGCAGACTCTGCCACGCAGCGCTGGGCAATTGCCCAGTCGAACGCGGTGCCTGTACCGCCGGCCATATTCTTGTCGTAACTATCGAGCAGAATGGCGGAACTATTTGAAAATCTATAAATTTCCTTAGTGAGATGGATATCGGGGCGAACCCGAATCGCCTTCATGAAGGGAAGACCGAACGAGGCGCAGAACGCGGGCGACTCATCTCCGTGAAACTGCAGACAATCGAGGTGAACGTGCTTCAGCACCAGCTCAACCTCGGCTTCGGTGGGATTGACGAACAAGCCCACAACATTCACGAAGGCTGGTAGTGCCTTGCGAATGACGCCGGCTCGCTGCGCTTCGAGGGCACGTGCACTGCGAGGATAGAACACCAGGCCGATGGCATCTGCCCCAAGCTCTGCCGCGTGCAGAGCATCCTCAACACTGGTCAATCCACAAATCTTGATGCGAGTTCGCTGCACATTACTGCCCGGGTGTGTAAAAGAATCAGATTCTAGCAAAGAACCCTGCGGGAGCCTACGCAAAGGGCTGCAAAAAAGCCGGTCCGATCGGAACCTCCGGAATATCGAACTCTACGGGATAACGTACGGAAACGAGATAAAGTCCAGCAGGGCTTGCAGTCCTTGCTGCCACTTTTCGATCTCGCGCCAACAATACTTCGGATGCCCACTGTGGCTGTTGTCGCCCTGCCCCGATCTCCATCAAGGTGCCGGCGATGTTACGCACCATATGCTGAAGAAAGGCGTTGGCCTCGATGTCGATGACGATGAATCGGTGATGCCGCTTGACTAGCAGGTGCATCACATGGGGAACGGTGTACGCGACTGACAACCCGCAGCACGGAAGGAGCTGAAGTCCTGCTCGCCCAGGATGAACTGCCCAGCGGCATGCATGGCGTCGATATCCAGGGTCTCTCGCGTGTGCGCGAGATGACGGGCAAGCAATGCGGGCTCTACGGGGTCGTCGTAGATCACGTAAAGATACCGGCGGGAGAGTGCCGAGAATCGCGCATGGAAGTCAACCGGCATGCGTTTAGCCCAGCTAATCCGTAGGCTTGGCGGCAGCAGACTGTTGCCTCCACGACGCCAGGCTTTTTCACCTCGGTCAACGGCACAATCGAAATGCACCACCTGACCCGTGCCATGAACGCCAGTATCCGTGCGCCCCGCACAAATCAACTTTACAGGATGACCGGCGATCTGAGTTAACGCGACTTCAAGCCGGGCCTGCACGGTGGGCAGAATTGGACTGCCCTGCTGCTGCCAGCCATGAAACGCGGCGCCGTCATACTCGACGCCCAACGCTATTCGGTGCAAAACGGGTGTCTCATCGCTCAAAGCTTGCTTAGGAGTGAGCTGGCATACTTGACCTGCTCCTCATTGCCCTCGCGCAGGACCTCCTCCAGAATCTCGCGCGCGCCAGCACTGTCGCCCATTTCAAAATACGCACGGGCCAGATCCAGCTTGGCTGCCGCTTCGTCGGCATGGGAGAGATATTCAAATACGTCATCTTCCTCGGCGGACTTGTCGGCTTCGGGATTCTCCAGCGAATCCAGCAGAGTCTCGTCGACGAACTGCAGATCATCGAAGCTGGCTCCCGTCTCGGGATAACCACGTGCTGTGGTAGCTGCAGCGGCCAGCGGCACCACATCGTGCTCGTCAACCAGCTTGAACACTGCACCGTCGATATCCACCAGATCTTCCTTGCCGTCCATGGCGGTCTCGACTGCGATGGGGGTTGCAGACTCCGGCTTGCCGTCTGGGGGGACACCTTTGCAATCGACTTCATGTGCCGAAGGAGCACTATCCGGCAGGGAATCCCGCGAATCTTCCTCCAGCGCCCGAAGCGGCTCATCCTTTTCGACGGACATGACGAAGTCAATGTCGACTGGATTGTCGGAGTCTTCGTCGATATTGACGCCTGCGAGTAGGCGAGCGTGGTCTACCTCGGAATTGGCTTCCAGAACGGTGGCAATCTCAAGATCGCCTGCCAGCGCCTTGTCTTCATTGGTTTCGGCCTGCGTCTGTTCCAGAAGCTCGTCACCCAGACTAGCGCGAAGCGCTACGATCTGCGGGGTCAGCGCGTCACCAAACAGATCGCGCAATTGCGTTGCCTGCGATTCGAAGCCGAGAACATCACGGGTGCCAGCAAACGCTTCCAGTAGTTTCAAGCGCAGGTCGGTGCGCAAAGGCTGCACCTGGACACCGACCTGCAATCGGGCGATGGCCTCTGGGTAACGCGATTGGGTCAAAAGCGCAGACACCTCTTCCAGCAGAGTATCACTGGGAGACAGGGGCGCGTTGAGTACGAGTGCGTCGGCGACCATTGCGCTGGCGTTTTCGACGCCTTTCTCGACGCTGGCTGGCGCCAGACTGGCGCGTGTCTCTGCCGGCGCTGGCTGCTTCAGCTTGTCTTTCGTGGAGGTGGCAATGTCGAACACCTCCTCGAACAACGGATCCTTCGACTCGGAAGCCTTGGGACCCTCAGCCCCGAGCGCTATGCGCTGGTGACCTTCGGCAGCACCCACGACGGGCAAATCCTCAAGACTGCGAGGTTGAGCGGTCAGGCCGTCCATACCGGCAAGAGCTGCGGCATGTTCGGCTGCGCGATTGCGTCTGATTAGAATGAAGACCAGCAGGGAGATGATCATCGCTGTCACTGCCAGAAGCGCGGCTGTATCGGCCACCAGCGACTCCAGCAGCGTTTCGAAAAAGCTGCGCTCTGGCGCCATGGTGATCACAGTGGGCGGTTCCTCGACAAGCGACTCCAGCGCAGGGGCATTCGCCAGCGACTCCTGCAGCTGGGCCAATTCCAGATCGCGCAAGCGAATGATCTCCTGGGCGGAAGCAATCTGCTCTTCCAGCAGCCCGAGTCGCTCGGTCAGCTCGGCACTCAACAACGATGCGCGATCCGCCTCTTCGCGCTGCACCGCCAGGACATCCTCAAGGCTGGCAATACGCGCATCCAGCTCGGCACTTTGGCCACTAACCGTCTGCGAGCCCGGCGCCGCATTCTCGACACTGACCACGCTCAGCTCGCCACGCGGGGCTGAATCAATTGCGGTGGCAGCGGAAGGTGGCGGCGTCAAGGGCTGGGAAGTCAGCGGGACATCGCGACGGTTCTCGAACAGCTGATTCTGGCGGGCAACCTCGCGCATGGCCTCTCGCGCACTCAAGGCCCTGATCTGCTCAATGTCAGGCAAGCGCAGAACCTGGCCGCGCCGGATCATATTGATGTTGTCGCCAATGAAGGCATTCGTATTCAGTCGCTGGATGGCCAGCATGGTCTGTTGTACCGATACCGAGCTGTCCGGGCGAACGCGCAGGGCAATGTCCCACAGCGTGTCGTTGACATCGGTGGTCAGCGTCTGAGCGTCCGCCGGAGCAGCCAGCGGACCCGGCGTGGCCGCAGGCGCGGGGGGCGACTGTGGCGCTGGCGCTGCTGCGGCATTCACCGGTCTCGCCGCGTCAGCCCCTGCGTTCGCATCCAGCTGCGCCACCAACCCCGACGCCGGCACTTCCACAGGTGCCGGGCCCGCCGAGACGAGCTCCGCAGGCGCTGCAAGTCGAATAGGCTGACTTCGGAGGTTGCTTGAAGAACCAGTCTGAACTGATTGATTAATTGATTTTTTTAAGGACGAAAATCGAGGTGCCGATTGCTGCACTGGTTGTTGAATCGCCGGCACGGAGACATCCTGCACAAACACGGGCAGGTCAAATAACACGGTGTGTTCACTCAGAAGGCGATCAGACGGACAGCAAGTCTCCAGCTCAAAGCTCACATAGGGCTCTCGCACCGTCGCCTGAGTGCTGACCTGTACCACTGCCTCTGCCTCTGCCCCGGCCGGACGAACATCAAGATTAAAGCTGTCGAGAGTAGCATCGCTGTCGATGGAAAAACGCTTGAAATCGCTCGCAGACACCGGCGCTACTTGCTCGCTGATCCGGCCTGCACGCGCTGCATCAAACTGGACGAGCGCTATATACGCCTGCAGAGGCTTGTTCCGCGCCGATTCGAGACTGATATCACCCAACCCCAGCGCTTTGGGATTGACTGCCGCCAGCAGCACGAACGAGGTAACGATCACCATCGGCTTTCTGAGCATTCTCCGTTCCTTCTTGTTAGGCTGCTGAGGCTGTCACACTCGAGTGCTGGAAGGTTGGGTGTACGCAGGGAAGGAGGCCGAACCACCATTAAAATCCCGAGAAACACTCTTCAAATTCGCATGCAAGTATTCATTACAAATAGTCTTTTATCAACACTTCGGCGATCTGTACGGAGTTGAGCGCGGCACCTTTTCGCACGTTGTCTGACACAATCCACAGATTGAGACCATTGGGGTGCGAAATGTCCGCACGGATGCGGCCCACCAGAACAGCATCCTTACCCGCAGAATCCCCGACCGCTGTCGGATATCCGCCGGGCTTGCGCTCGTCCATCAAGACCACGCCTGGCGCATTGGCTAACAGTGCGCGGACGTCCTCGACGCTGATCGGGCTGCGGGTTTCGATGTGCACTGCTTCGGAGTGGGAATAGAACACCGGCACGCGTACACAAGTAGCATTCACTCGGACAGACTCATCCCCCAGGATCTTCTTGGTCTCCCAGGACATTTTCATCTCTTCTTTGGTATAGCCATTGTCCAGGAACACATCAATTTGCGGCAGCACATTGAAAGCGATCTGCTTGGGGTAAACCTTGTTGACCGGAGTACGCCCGTTGAGCAGATCCGCCGTCTGCTTGGCAAGTTCCTCGATGGCCAGCTTCCCGGTGCCCGATACAGCCTGATAGGTCGCAACATTGATGCGCTCGATGCCCACCTTGTCGTAGATCGGCTTGAGCGCTACCAGCATCTGAATGGTGGAGCAGTTAGGGTTGGCAATGATGTTGCGATT
>Ga0255210_1000217_pt1 | contig 24827 bp, 16 predicted proteins | sample Miss_Yuk_RepA_8d_FD_188422 | JGI IMG/M metagenome (GOLD analysis project Ga0255210, IMG submission 188422) | Freshwater microbial communities from Mississippi River, Louisiana, United States - Miss_Yuk_RepA_8d | ecosystem: Environmental > Aquatic > Freshwater > River | place: USA: Louisiana...
CTGATATTGCGGAAGGGTGGCCGAGTGGTTGAAGGCGCTCGCCTGGAAAGCGGGTAACGGTCAAAAGCCGTTCGTGAGTTCGAATCTCATCCCTTCCGCCATTACTAAGTCATTGATATTGTTCATTTTTTAGATTTAGCGAAATCTCGCTCTTTCCCCGCGTATTCGCGAGGTATTGGTCGGCATCAACTCAACTGTCGGAAGAGCAAGAGAGAAGTTAGGCCTGAAATACCTGTATTTTCTCCGCTTCTGATTTTGAGGCGACGGTTGGTTATGACCGCGAAAGCTGTGGTGTCAGAGCGTAGATGAATCCAAGGTCAGGGAGATGAGATTCGAAATTCTTGTGACGTTATTCCATGATCCGGCTCTGTCATGAAATGACAGTTCATCCCCAAACTTTATCATTTAGTTTTCGAATCTTTTCTTGCCCGCCATTACTCTTCTCACAAGAGAGATCTCAGAGAATTCTGACGCACAAGGCCCCATAACGGGGCCTTTTTGCATTCGGTTTATGAAACGTCGCCGAGAGCACGCGGAGCCGTCTCTTGAAATAGGCCCTTTTTCTCCGGAACAAGAACATGGGCGACAGTTGGTAGAAAAATAGAGCAATGTATTAACCCACGGCCCCTACAGCAGCTAATCTCGCTTTCAAGAATTTTTCCTCATTTATCTGACTAATTTTAATAGCCATACCTTAAAGCGCTAGTGTGCAGTTTATATCTTCAAGTACTTTTGTGCGACTGCATTTCTGTGTTTTTGCAATCTCAGCAAGCGACTTACCTCTAAAATGCTCATCCCGCCAGACAATCCCTTGAGCCCATCGGCGGAGTTCTTCTTCTGATTTATCAAACGGATCGCGTTTGGCGCCAAGCCGCTCTGGTGCAGCCACTACCCGACTATCACGCTTTGCCCTGCCAGCCACCAGAGGCGCCTCCATCTCATGCATGGGTGCAATAGATGCTGGTAGACGTAGATGGTGCGCATCTAAGAACCACTTGGCTAGTGCAGCAGTATCAAGCAGAATCAGTAGGCCAGACTCGCGGATGATGACACGGTTAAGGCAGGCCATCATCAGAGTACGAATTTCATAATCTTGTTTATTATCAATAAGATGACTGACAGCCACATCAGCGTATCCCTCAGCAAAAATCTGAATTATTTGCTCTGCCTCAAGAACACGACCGACTGCTGACAACACACAATCCTCCAGGTCCGGCCCAGCGACTCGGGCCATGACGCCTTTTGGCAGGTCACGGTGATGCAGTAGATTCTGGCTTATATAGTAGCGGTATCGCTTGCCGCCCGTTGTTGTGTAGGACGGGCTGTATGGTCGCCCGTCCGGGTCAAATACCTTGCCCCTGAGTAGCTCAACTATCGGCTCTGGCCTTTTGCCGCGCATGCGGGGCGAATTCTGAACAAGCAGGTCCTGCACGTCATCCCACAGCTGCCGCTCAATTATTCCCTCATGCTGACCGTCATAAAGAACACCTTTGTGGGACACCTGCCCCGTATAAATCGGATTGCGCAGAATTTTGTAGAGGACGCCTAGGCTAAATTCTTCGCCACCATGAGTAAGGCCGGTGCTCGATGTCCAGGTGCGGCTCACTATGCCATCCCGTATCAGGTCACGCTTCAGGCCAGATACACAACGAAGCTTTCTATACCGCTCAAATATCTGCCTAACCGTGTCTGCTGAGGCAGGCTCAACCACAAGCTTTTTATCAACGATATTATAGCCTTCTGGCGCATACCCACCCATCCACATACCCTTTTTCTTACTAGCAGCCACCTTATCGCGGATGCGCTCACCTGTTACCTCGCGCTCAAACTGCGCGAATGACAGGAGCACATTGAGTGTCAGGCGCCCCATTGAGGTGGTCGTGTTAAAAGATTGGGTGATACTCACGAACGTTACGTTATGCTTATCAAATATCTCGACTAACTTTGAAAAATCCATGAGCGAGCGCGTCAGGCGGTCAATTTTATAAACAACAACGATATCAACTTTTCCAGCTTGAATGTCCTGTAGCAGCTGCGTCAGCGCTGGGCGATTCATGTTACCACCAGAGTAACCGCCGTCATCATAATTCGTCTTAATCGCAGTCCACCCCTCAGCCTTCTGGCTGGTGATATAAGCAAGACAGCCTTCATGCTGTGCATCCAGGGAATTGAATTCTTGGCCCAGACCCTCTTCAGTAGATTTGCGAGTATATATGGCGCAGCGCTTAATGGGCGGGCTCATTCTTCACCTCCGCGATAGTTGCTTTTGACACCGAAGAAGACCCAGCCGTTCCACCTAGCGCCAGTGATAAGTCGTGCAATTGCCGAGAGGCTACGGTGCTGCTGCCCCTGATACTCGTACCCATCCTCCCGGACGAGCACGATATGACGCTGCCCTTGCCATGTTTTTACCAGTCGCGTTCCCGGCTTTATTTTTGACTTTTGCGTGAACTTATCTGGATTGCGCTTATATTCAGCAACGAGCGCATCAAGCCTCCGTAGCTGTTCGGGCGTGAGCCCAAGGCCCTGCTGCTCACGTTCTTTGTAAGCTAAGCTTTTTTCTAGCATCTCCCGACTGATCTTGGCTGGAACCGGCAGCCCCCATGCCTCAGACCATCTTCTGCGCAGATCTTCATCTCGACCGCGAGTGTGCGTATTCGTATTTGGCATGGTATCTCCTTACGGAGCCATGCACGCTTCCTTTGGCGGTAAAGTCGAGTAAAATCTGACCGTCAAAATAGTCTTCAAGACTTCCTAAAGAACAGGGCATCAATCATTGAGGCCGCAGCCCGGTATAGGCGCACCGTCTGTCTCAGTAAAACGACCTTCACGCACAAAGCTAATTTTTGGGATCAAGCTCTCTTCTATTAAAAAGTTACCGCTTTTGCCTGACACTTCGCCTGTTAGCACATTCAGGATTGCCGTATTATCTACGCCAAACCTAAATATATTCGAGACATGCTTCATTAAAACAGTTTCAGACAACTGCCTTAAGCGATTCTCAATAAGCCTCTGAAGGTCAATTGGAGAAATCAATCGATCTTCAGCTGGATAGCGATAATAAATATGTCCCTGGGCAACATCGCCTTCCCCATTAATAAAAATAACGGGCTTAATAGCGGCCGACGATACGTACAAGATTCCAACTTTTTTACCGGAAATAGTCCATACTCTTGTAGAAAATGGAATCTCCATACCCAACTTTGAGCGAATGTGTTGGTTTAATTTACTCCAATCATAATTATCAAATTTTTTGTCAGCTAAACCGATAATCTTCCATGTTTTATCTTCAACCCCAAATAAGAAATATCCACCTTTATTATTGGCAAAAGCCGCAATGGTCTTCATCGGCATATCAAATGACTTTTTACATTCAATCTGATCTGTCTCTGTAATAGCTAAATTTTCGCCGCCCTTTGCCAAAGGGAGAAGGCTTTCTAAAGTTTGGTCAGAAAGTGGCTCCATCTTTTTAGGCTCAGAATATTTCTTCAGAAATTCCTCGGTAACAGAGGCTGAAGCAGGTTTAATGGCAATATATTTTTGGATTTCGTTATTTTTGATATTCGAAATTCTACCGCCATTAATGTCACTAGCTGCACCACCACGGCTGCGGTTAATTAATCCAGCTATTTGCTGGTTTGTGTGCTTCCCCATTACAAGTAGGCTTTTTACTATGGCGGCTTCATCAGCAGTCAATGAATTCCGGCCAGCCATCAAATCCTCACAATATCCATCAAGCGGCTAAAGCTATCTATAACGTCATACTTAACTTTATCTGCTTTAATGTTTAGATTTACCCTGTCAAAAAACTTGCGGGCGCATTCAATTTTCTTCTTTTCAATTTCGCGCAACTCCATGGATGACAGACTACCCTTGGTTTCGGCGACGAAATAGATGTGCTTAACCCTACCCTCAACAAACGAGATCGCCCAGTCTGGATTATAGTCACCTACTGGCGTGGGTATTTGGAATCCTCGCGGAAGCTTAGCGTAAACAACGACCTCACTACTTGTATCTAATTCACGCACGAAATTACGCTCATTAGCCGAATCCGTAATAACGTAGTCATAAATGTGTCGCTTCAGTTTCTCGCTAGCCTTAGTAAAGTCCTGACGGCTTTGCCCTGCCGTAAAAATGCTCGCATCATAGTTTCCAGCAACTTCATCATAAGAGAGCCTCTCGATGATAGCGGTTGCCTTTTGCTCATTAATAAGGCGCGACGCTTCAGCAATAAAGTGTTCCGGATTCTGCTTAAACTGATCAAATACAACTTTTTCTATGCTAGCCAAGATATCTGCCAATGTCTTTCTCGTAAGATCTACATTCTCAGCAATCTTACCTAGCAGATCATACTTTACCGATGAGGCGATAGAAGCATTAAGCAAGCCAGTCTCTGTGTTTCTGAGTACGAAACCCTCACCGTCTGCAAGTTGAGCATCTGTAATTTGATCGCCCTGCACACCCGCATGTACAGTATATTGAAGTGGCGAGACTTTTAGTTCGCTGTTAAGCGTGGATATACATTTCTCAACAAGCTCAGCGGAATCAAATTCCACCCGGTAAACAGCACGCTTATTAATTCGTGCCCACAATTCTTTAAACTCTTTCTTATTGAAATTGTCATTCAGCGGGTTGAGCTTAGGCTTCCTGTCGTCGCCAACCTGGGGCAATTTGGCTTCACTAAATACGCTATCGATTAGGCGGAGAATACCCTCTGTATGAACAGCAAGATCGCCAGGGAGTGGAGCTAATGCACCCTCTGCCTTTGCGTTATGATAGGCATTAGTAACGTTATCGTCTGCATCTGTATAATCGTTTTTAACAAGCCAACGCTCAATTTGCTTCGCCAATATTGGTGTAATTTCTAGAGTACTGCCATCAGCCGTTTGAATCATCTTACCGGTGAAATATTCTTCATTAGCCTTACGTGGGCGGGCAGATAGAGAATCACTAATTTCTTTTTGAAGATTACCTACAAAATCTTTATAGCTCTCGCTTGCCACTACAGTAAGGACATTAATCTCATGCACAGTGGCCGGATGGTCCATGCGATCACCATTCTGGTTTACGGACAGACGCAGGCCACGCCCAACTTCCTGGCGGCGTGAAATTGTGTTGTCGCTGTGCTTGAGCATGCACATGACGAACACATTAGGATTGTCCCAGCCTTCACGCAGAGCTGAGTGGGAGAAGATAAAGCGGACGGGCTCTTCGAAAGATAGAAGCTGTTCTTTCTTCCTCAGAATTAGATCATATGCATCAACGTCACTGGAGAGGCCCGCATTCTCCCCACGAGCCTCGACTTCAGAATCAACGTCTCGTTTGGTTTTCTTATCGATGGAGAAGTAGCCTGCATGAGTTGAGGGCGCATCAATGCCTTCCAAATACTTGCGCCAAGCATGATGCTCAAGAGCTAATGTCTCCAGTACGTCCTTCTTGGCGTTTTCGTATTCTTCCTCAAACATAAGGGCATACTCACCCTTAGTATCCTCGCGGTCATAATCACGATACTTCGCCACCTCATCGATAAAGAACAACGATAAGACTTTAATTCCTTGCGTGAACAACGCGGCTTCTTTCTCAAGATGTGCTTTAATCGTTTCGCGAATTTGAATGCGGCGAATGGCGGCCTCGGTTATATCGCCAGTCGCATCGCCAACTGTAAGGATTTCACCATTAATAAACTCAACTGTATCTTGAGTATAGTCAATCTGCGAAACAATGAAGCCACGATACTGGTCAAGACCGCCGGAGAGATCATATAGATTATCGCGAATGCTCAGGCGCTTAATAATACGCTTAATACCGCTTGCTTGCTTAATCTCCATTTCCACCTTAGCAGTGGGGGGGGCATTTCTTTGAATTTGGATGGATTCTAGATACAGATAGGCCTTTGTGCCTGCCAGTCCTTTAAGAGTAATGCCGCGTACAGCAATTTTCTTAACCAGCTTCTGGTTATAGGCATCCAACGCGTCCAGGCGATGCACCTTATTGTGCGCTACCTTATGCGTTGCGGAATATCGCAAAATCATCAACGGCTTAAATTTTGGCAAGGCATCCGTGGTTGCCGCACCACCCATCTTCTGTGGCTCATCCAGGATCAGAATTGGGCGATTACTGGCGATAACGTCGATAGGTTTGCGAGACTGGAAGTCATCCAGCTCTTCATAAATGCGGCGATTATCCCTTCCCGCAGCATTAAAAGCCTGAATGTTAATAATCATAACATTAATGCCTGCATCGGAAGAGAAGCTTTCCAGATGATGCAACTGCTTGGAGTTATAGATAAAGAAACGCGCTTTTTTGCCGTAGGCCTCGGTAAAATGCTCGGCGGTTATTTCGAATGACTTATATATACCTTCGCGAATGGCGATACTGGGAACCATAATGATAAATTTGTTCCAGCCATATCGCTTATTCATCTCGAAGATTGTTTTGATATAGCAGTAGGTTTTGCCCGTACCTGTTTCCATCTCTACATCGAGATTAATCTTGCAGCCGGCGCTTGTCACAAGCTGAGCTGATACAGGCAAGTTTTGGCGCTTCTGTACGGACTGAATGTTTTGAAGCAATTGCGCTTCAGTTAAGCGCAAGTCAGCATTGCGATAGCCCGTTTCCAATTCTAGCGTTGCTGTGCCATTTCGCGCCGCACCTGGATCAATTCGGTAAGATGCGCCAGTTACCAAAGGCTGCCCAGCAAAGCAATCCACTACCGATTCCACAGCATTGGTCTGATAAGGCTGGACTTTAAACTTGAGCTTCATGCTTAAACTCATCCACTTCTTATATCGACTTCACTTCGGTGGTGGGGGAAAACTGCTTGAAGATCTGGTCAACATTAATCTTCACCGCATCGCTGACGAAGCCGTTGTCGCGGAAGACAACGCGCAGCGGCTTGCGGGTAGCAAGCTCTTTCACAAAATCTTCAGTAATACCCTGCTCAAAGCAGGCAGCCAGTGCATTACCGTCCACAAAATAAACCTGCTTACCCGCGAGCTTCTCGCGCGCGATGGGCAAGGTCAAATCCACACCCCAGTCCAGCAACACCTGGAACAGCAGATCTTCATGCTTATCTTTACGGTCCGGCTTAATGTTCTCGACGGACTTCAGCAGGTCGCTCTGCTTCACGGCATCTGGCACATAGTATATATCGGCCATGTTGGAAGTATCGATTTTTAGCACACGGAAGCCAATATCACCCTTAAAATTAGGATTTTGATCCTGAATCTTTTTTCCAGCACGACGGATGCGCTCTTTAGAGATTTCAGCAATAGTCTCAAAGCCAACTTCTCGAGCTAATGAGTCATCGTCAGTGCTTTCAGGAATCTGAACTAAGATAAACTTTCGATTGCCACCATCTTCAGCATTCACTTGCATAACAGCATCCGCAGTAACCCCAGATCCAGCAAAAAAGTCGAGAGCAATAAAGTCTTTCTGGGGCAGCAAACTAATAAGATACTTGATTAAGTTCACATTTTTGGGGTTATCAAAAACACCATCATACCCGAGTAATGCTGACAGCTGCGCCGTACCTTCGTTAGTTGAAAACTCAAGAATACTCCTGCTATTTGAGGTTTTCGTATATGTCACAAAGAACCTGCCATCTTTTTCCTGAACAACTGGATTTATCAAGAACGTTTTCTTTCTTACCTGGAACCCATTCTTGGTCTCCTTAATAAGGACTTCTTTTTTGCTGTTATTGAATTTATCAAGTTCCCATGTCCAAGCCCCAAGTTTTCCGCGCACTTTCGGAGGCCTTATCTTGAGATATCCAGCTTTAATAAGCTTTTCGTCATCAGTATAGACTTTGGCTTCGTCGTTAGACGTCCGGGCAAGCTCCACATCGTAATCTTTAATTCCAATAAAGTCCGACGTTACGGGGTTATAGTAAACCGTATATCCGAGATTCTGTCGCTTATTTAGTGTCCCACCCTCACCCCTAGTAGTGATCGGGTCATTTATTATAAAATATTCAGTCCCATCACGAAATACCTCAACCTCTTCAGTCTGACGCTTTTCTAAAGATGCTTCTATTTTTGTTGAGGAGATATAACGTGTGCTTTTTCTGTAGCATACGATGTACTCATGGTTTCTCTGCACGTTTGTGGCATCATTCTTTGAATTAAGCTTATTGTGTATCATTACACCAATTAGATTATCGGCACCAAAGATCTCATCACAAAGCTTTCGAACATTATGCTCTTCATTATCATCAATGCTAATGAAAATGATACCGTCATTCCTTAGTAAGTTCTTGGCCAATTTTAATCTTGAGTACATCATTGTTAGCCAATCCGAGTGAAAACGGCCATTTGTCTCCAGATTTGCCACAAGTGCAATATCATCTTCGTTTTTTTGATTACTGCGTAACATGAATGTTTCAGCATCCTCAGCAAAATCATCCTCATAGATAAAATCGTTCCCCGTGTTATATGGCGGGTCGATATAAATCATCTTGATCTTACCGAGATAGGTTTCCTGTAAGAGTTTGAGGGCTTCGAGATTGTCGCCCTCAATGAACAAATTCTTAGTAGTATCGAAGTTCACGCTTTCATCACGTACTGGGCGCAATGTTTTGGCAATCGGTGCGTTGGCAGTTAGCAAGGCTTCGCGCTTGCCTGGCCAATTGAGCTGATAGCGCTCCTGCGGCCCCTCGACAATCTGGCCACTCAATTCCTGCTTCAATTGATCAAAATCCACCGCCAGCTTGATCGCGCCCTGCGCATCTTTAGCTTCGGTCACGCAATTTGGAAATAATTCACGGATGCGGGCAATATGATCCTGCGTCATGTCTGGGGTATGCATCTTGAGCTTTTCCATCGTTCATTCCTCGAATATCAGGCCACTTGGCCAGCAGATGACAGGGCCGCAATCTCGCTTTTCAGATTACGGATATTAGCATTGATTTCAACCTTACGATTGAATTGTTTCTCGCGCTCGAGCTGGCTTGTTAGTTTATCCACCTCACGCTGGCGCTGACGGATAAGCTCGATCCTGCCAATGCGCGCGCTCATACCTTCACCAGGCAGGGCAGCATGAGGCAGCAACGAAGAGAGTAGTGCGCTATACAGCGAGGCTAAATCTAGAGCTACCGGCAAGCGGACGCGCTGCGTATCGGCAGGCAGCCACTCAGATGCGAAATAATTACCAACCACCCATTTTCTAGAATCCGCCTCACTTGGTCGTTTATAAGCGGCAACCATCTTGCAGCGCGCGCCATGAGTTAGCTCAAACAGAATGGGAAACGGAATAGCGCCATCAATACAGCGCAGAATATCTTCTTTTAGGCTGTCACCTTTAAGCGTGATACTGAATATCTGAATTTCCGGCACGGCATTGGTAGCTGGCACATTAATGGTCTCGGGTGCGAGTTTAAATTTCCAGATAATCTGGTCGACCTGCTCGACAAACAGGTCGCGCACTGAGCGGCTAGGGCTGGCGTGCTCATAGATTTTGTTCTTGGGCAAAATTTTGCCATAAGCCGCTTTGGCAGGATACTCAAACAGCATGGCTACTGCTTTGCCCCCTGCACGACGAGGAAAGCAATGAGCTCAAAATCATCAAGCCCGGAGATAGTATTCACCAGGGCAGAGGTTTTCCCACCGCTGAAAAGACTATCAAGGTCTTTTTCTTCCTTCACATCGATCATCGATCGAATAGCCTTGCTGAGCATATCTGAGTATGCAGCCATATTCCGGCCGTCGGCAGTCTCCTGGTTAAATTGACGGCATGCTGCAGCGAGGGGCTCGGTATGGCCCTTACAGCTAGTGCGCAGTAGGTCTAAAAGCTTCTTGGCCTCAGTGTGATTGACTAAAACTTCGCCAGCGCGAGTGATGTAAACCAGATAATAGGGGTGCAGTCTATTTTGCTGATTGATATTCACCCCATCATTTCGGTTGCGTAGGGCGAAGATAGCGCCAGGGTCCAGACCAAGCTCTGGGTGAGCTGGCACAACGGCGTGCATACCTTTAGGCGCACTCTCTAGATCACCATTCGCCTTAACGTAGTTGAGCAAGTCCATACGAAAATCGTTTAGACCAAGATCAGTGATCGAAACGCCAGTTTTAACATCTTCCAGCTCAATGACTTCTTCTTGGAGGCGACGCAGCTGCTCGCGTCGATAAGATATCTCACTGCTCTTAGCGGTGAGTACGTTATCGTCACCTGTGGCGGTTACATCGGCAATAACCATTCGGTTTTCAACACGCTCTTTAAGATTGATGTACTCATCAAGACTGATATCAGGCCAATAATTGACAAGCTGTATTGTAGCGTTTGGCGAACCGATTCTGTCCACACGGCCAAATCGCTGAATAATACGTACCGGGTTCCAGTGAATATCGTAATTGATTAGATAGTCGCAATCCTGCAGATTTTGGCCTTCTGAAATGCAATCTGTGCCGATCAGAATATCGATTTCACCTGGCTCATTTGGCATCACAATCTTCTTCTCTTTGGATCGCGGAGAGAAAAGTGTGAGGATGGACTGGAAATCGTAGCCCTTATCTAAGGTGGTTTTGGGCGTATTTTTGCCCGTTACCTTACCACTGTGAAGTTTCTTCTCACGTAAAAAGTAGTTCGCCAAATTATCGTACAGATAATTTGCAGTATCAGCGAACGCAGTAAAAATTAAAACTTTGTGATTGCCTGAGTTAATCGGGTTGCGTATCTTCTCAATGATGTGAGCCTTCAGGTGCTGAAGCTTAGCATCATCCTCAGGCTTAACTTTGACCATCGAAGCCAAAAGCCCCTGAATGATGGCTAAATCACCTGACAAATCACCTTGCCAAGCGTCAACGTCCATATCAGCAAGATTAATCTGAACTTTTCCGCCGACCTTCATGTTATCGAAGTCAGCAATGTCATCTTCATCCGCATCAAGCCGATCTAAGCCGGCCGTGAAGTCAGATACATTAACTGCGCCGCCATTTTTCTTGAAAGCATCGATCGTTGACAGTGTATTGAGCAAATTCGCTTCAAGGGAGCGCAACGTAAGCCTGAATGCTTCGACCGAGCTCTCCAGGCGCTTAAGTAGATTAGTTGTCATAAGCGCCTGTAGGCTGCGCTCACGGTCTACTTGCTTGAAGTGACTTTTCCCGCCCTCAACTTCTGTATCGTACATTTCTTCATACTTACGCAGCCTGCTTGGCAATATGTAGCTGATGGGGGCATATACGGCCAGCTTGAGTAGCGTAAGCTGGCCAAATATTTCATTAAACCCCATAACATCAGAGCGACTGGTTAGCGGGCAGTGATAAGACAGTGGCTTGCGCCGCTCAGGAAACTTACCGATATCTTTTGTATCGTAGAATGTTTCGATGTGCTTACGAGAGCGTGCGATTGTCACGCTATCGAGTAACTCAAAGAAATCAAAATCTAGCGCATCTAAGATAGCCTTCGACGTTCTCTCTTCTGGCGGCAGCTTAGACCAAGTGTTAAAAGCCGCCTGCGCACGGCGGAATATTTCTTCTACGCTTCTGGTTGTCTTGAGTTTCTCATTAAGCTTCTGAGAATCCCCTTCATACGCCAGGGCTAGCTGGTTACGCAGGTCGTTAAAGCGATTATTGACTGGTGTTGCCGAGAGCATAAGAACCTTCGTCTTGACGCCCTGACGAATGACCTGATTGAGAAGCTTCTGGTATCGGGTTTCGCGATCCTTGAAAGCATCGTTGTTTCTGAAGTTGTGTGACTCATCGATAACGACGAGGTCATAGTTGCCCCAGTTTACTCTATTAAGGGCCATGCCGTATGATTCACCGCTCGTTCGTGATAGATCGGTGTGGCAAAGCACGTCGTAGCTAAAACGATCCTGAGCGAATAAATTAGTTTTTAGATTCTTATTATAGTTGAGCCAGTTGTCTGCCAGCTTCTTGGGGCAAAGCACCAGAACTGACTTATTTCTAAGCTCATAGTATTTGATTACCGCCAAGGCAGTGAAGGTTTTACCCAAACCCACGCTATCGGCTAGAATACAGCCATTATAAGTTTCTAGTTTATTTATAATTCCTACAGCAGCGTCACGCTGAAAATTAAATAGCTTCTTCCATACTAAAGTATCTAGATATCCAGTCCTATCATTGGGAAGGACATCCTCATCAACTTCCTCTAAAAAATCGCTGAAGATATTATATAAAACCAGGAAATAGATGCGCTCAGGAGAGTTCTCTTGATAGACGGATTCAATATGGGTGCAAATTGCTTCAGTAACATCCTCTAATCTTGCTGGATCATTCCAAATTTGCCCAAAAAGCTGAAGATATGCACTTGTATTTGACGGCTCATCAATCCGATTAACAAAGTTGGAGACAGCGTCTCCTGGCTGATATCCGAGGTCAACTGCCGTGAATCCGTGTAGTGGTGAATATGAAGCACCATCATTATCATTCTGTACGCAAATAAACTGCTGCATGGGTGATTTTGATTTATTGGAACGAAATATCGCTTTCTTACGAACCCAAGCAGCACACTCGCGAGCAATAGCACGCTGAACAAGTTTATTTCTGAGCTGAATCTCAAATTCAGATCCATATAGCGCACTCTCACGACCGGCTTTAGGAATGAAAAACTCACGCCGCTCCTTCCGCAGCTTATCTGTAACCTCATTTGGAATAAAAGTTGGAGCTGTAAATATAAACTCCAAGGAGTCTACTGACTCCAATTCAGTTTTTAAGGCTTCGTACGCAAAGATCGAAAAACATGACGCCGCAATTTTAAGCTTGCTGCCCTTTTTAAGGGTTTGCTTGAGATCATCGCCAAGCAGATGATTGAGATTGTCGATAATTTTCATTAGATAGATCCCTGAACGCAGTATTACGCCGTAGCTCTTAGTTCTTTTTCTTGCGCAGAAATCCATTTCTCAATTTCAGTGCGGCGAAACCTCCAAGCGCCGCCAACCTTGAACCCAGGAACTTTACCCTCAGAAGCAAGTCTGTAGAGTGTTTTCTCGGCCATTCTCAGGTATATTGCGAGTTCATTGATAGTGATGATTTCGTTGCTCATGTTTTCCTCGGCACTAGATTGTTTGAGAAATTAGAGGAAATCTGAGAAATCAACAATAGCCAAGCTTCTCCTGATTGTGATTCAGCTTCTTTGATTTGTTATACCCGCCCCGATTGGCATTAATGGCTGAGCATTTTACTGCCCAGCCATATAGATTAATCTGGCTTTGATTGACTGCTCCCGGCCGGGCGGTTGTAGTTCCGGCGCGGCTCTGGGGCTTGTGTCGCCTGCGGCTTGGGCGGCTCCATAGCGGGCGGGATGATGGCCGGGTCGCAATGCTTCTGGATGGCAACCTGCTCAAGTGCATCGCGTTCGCCCTTCAAGCGGGCGTACTCGGCCGCTTCAGGCCCATCACCACCCTCGAGGAAGAACAGTGCTGGCCAGAAAAGCACCATACCGACCGCCATCTGGGCAGCGTCATTGCTGGCGGTCTTATCGAGCTGCCCATATAGCTCTTGGGCTCGACGGCTGACACGGGTCAGTTCAGCCCCAACCTGTTTGCAGTCATAATCCTGATACTGAATGGGCGAGACATAGGCGGCAGCCATTTTGTCAGGGCTTGAGGCACAGCCCGATAAGGTAGCGGCCAAGAGAACGCCGGCGAGATACTTATTCATGAGAACTCCATAGCAGAAGACAGCACCGAACTGGTACACCCCTTCGCTATCAAATTCACATGGCCGCGCCTACGGAAACGCTTACTGAACTGCGTCAAGAATGGACGTAACTATCCACAATCAACTGATTTCAAATTAAAATACTGAGCGAACAGGGCGCGAACTCTGTCAATTCTGGTCGCACTTTATCGTAAGTGTGGTTGTCTGAAGAACGTGTTCAGGCATACTCACAGCGGGAGATATGGAATGCGTCACGAAAAAGCTGAAGTTGTTCTGCGCCTAGCCATTGAGCTGAAAGCTAGCACTATGGGTCTGAGCCTGGATGAAATGGGCCAGCGCCTGCAGGAAAATTTCGGCGCCAAATATGGCCGGCGCACAGTCGAACGCCTGCGCGATGCGGTTGGGCGACTCTATTCTGACATGGAAGTCGCCAATCCGGGGGAGTACCCCAAACGCTGGCGCATACCGGGAAATGCTTTTGCCTTAGCACTTCAGCCCAGCCAAGAGGAACTGGCTGGGCTTGACCTAGCGGTGAAATTCCTGCGCCGACAGCAGCTTAAAAATGAGGCAGACCAGCTGGCGCGTTTAAGTGCCAAGATCCGCTCAGCGCTCCCTGCGCCGACAGCCCGTAAAATGGAGCTAGATCTACAGCCGCTTCTTGAGGCGGAGGGTGTGGCGCTACGCCCTGGACCAAAGTTGAATGTCTCAACAGAATGGGTGGCAACTATTCGGCAGGCCATTCAGCTCAGCAAGCGTCTAAGGATCAACTATCGTAAGCGGGATGGCAACGCGTCAGGCACCTATGTGCTTGAGCCTTATGGATTTTTATACGGTAATACCCGTCCTTACCTGATTGGCTATGTGCCAGCGCGTCGAGGCATCCGCCATTTTAGTCTCTCCGACATCACGTCACTTGAGCTGATCCCGGAAACTTTCGTGCCCGATAGTGAATTTTCCCTCGCCAAGTTTGCTGAACGTTCATTTGGCGTGTTTCAGGAGACTGACGGGCCCTTTGACGTGGTCTGGAAGTTTACGCCATACGGCGCACGCGATGCAAGGCAGTTCCAGTTCCACCCGTCGCAGACTGTCGAAGAACTCAAGGATGGAGGAATCATTGTTAGCTTCCAAGCCTGCGGCCTTAAGGAAATGGTTTGGCACCTGCTCACTTGGGATGAGCATGTTGAGATTATCTCACCGCCTGAATTACAGCAGGCCTATAGCGAACTCGTCTCGAAATTCGTGAAGCGGTCTGTAACCCCACAGAAAAGAATGAAAAAGCGATAAGCTCATGGACAAAGTCTAGGTAGTAGGGCTACTTTGCCTTTACTACCTGTCGGGGGGCGAATTTGATGTCAGAAGTGCTTGGCTATGGAACATCCATTCAGACATTTATTTACAAAAATTTTCTTGAAGCACTCACTCATGAAGGTGTCGCACCACTTCTTGCAATAGGAATGCTCTGCCTAGCATTTGCTATTTGGTTATGGATATACTTTTTCTATATTCGTTCCAATATGCGCGCACTTGAAAGTGCCCAAAAGGCGCTTGCATCTATCGAAGGGCAAGAGAGTTTCAAAGAGCAGTTTGCGACCATTGACGGAAAGCTGAGTAAAATATCCATAATCCAAAGAGGATGGGCGGAATTTAGAGAAACAATCGTTATTCCCCGTGAAGACGATCTAGTTCAGGTTATTCGCAATACAATCCGGCCTGGTTTTTATTTGAATATTGATGAGATAGAAAATTCATTTCGTCTCCGGCGACTTAACTCAGCATCTAATTTTATGGTCGGTCTTGGGCTTCTTTTAACTTTCATTGGGCTGGTTGCTGCTCTTGCTCAAGCTAGCGCAGCGCTTGGGCCAGCTAATGCAGATTTTAAAGAACCAATTATGAATCTTTTAAAAGTGGCCTCGGTCAAATTCTGGACATCAGTTGCTGGACTTATGTGCTCGATGGCGCTCAAATGGATTTACAATCACCAACATGAGAAACTTAGAGATGTGTTACTTCATATCAATGATAAGATTGAGTTGGGGCTGCAGTTTGTTACGCCTGAATACCTTGCAATAGAACAGCTTCGGGAAGCCCAAGAGCAAACAAAATCTCTCAAGAATTTTTCAACCGACTTTGCTTTATCTCTGGCAGGTACCTTACAGCCTGTCTTCTCAAATGCAGTTGCCCCTCTCGGAGAGACTCTTCGTGAGATCGATAGAAAATTTGCTGGCGGCATCGGCGATGTTGTTCAAGGGGTCGCGGGGGATGAAATTCGGCAGATGACCAATATGCTAGGAGGAGTTATCTCCTCATTAGGTAATTCTAAAACAGAGATGGATGGTATCGGGGCGGTGATTAGAGAGGCTGCTGAGAAGTTGCGCGACGCATCCGTAGGGGCATCAGAAGATGTGATGAAACAGCTAAATACTGTTATGAACAGCATGGCAGATAGAGATAAGGAACGCACCTTACAACTTGATCAGCTTATGGAGAAAATCAAGCACGGCGTTGAACAATCTGGCTTGGCTGCAGGAGAGCAGATGAAGCAGGTTGCTTCTGATATTGCGACTGGAATGAGTGGGGTTTCAGATGGTGTTCGGATGTCTGCGCAAGCTATGGCGGAGCAGATGGAGCGAGTATCTGGTGAGCTAAAGCGCATAGAGGAGAGCATGAAGGGCTGCGTTAAGGATATGGACAGCCTTGTAGGTCGTGCCTCAGAAACTGAGCGTGCCATGAGTGCAACCTCGCATCACTTAACGGAAGCAACGCAGCCTGTTGTAAGGGCGACCGAGAACATTGCCGCAGGAACACAGAGAGTTCAGATAGCGGTTGAATCTGCACAGCGCTCTATATCAGATAGTCATGCGGGACTTCTAAAGCTTACTGAGCAATTAGGTCAAAGCCAGAGTGTACTACAGCACGCTTGGGAAAATTACTATCAAAGGTTCAGTAACGTGGATGATAGCCTGGGCAAAGTTCTGGTAGGAATTATCGATAGTGTATCAAATATTTCGCAGTCCATGCAGACTTTTGTCAGTGGAATGGATGGGCAGCTTTCTTCTGTTGTTCAAGCTTTTAGTGCGAACATATCCGAGCTAAACGATACGGCAGAAAATTTTGAAGGAGCAACCGAGAAACTCCTGACTGCAACTGATGCCATTGTTAGAAATGGCAAGGCAGCGTGAGGGGGCAGTAATCCATGGCTATGCGATACGCTCTTGGAAACAATCCGCATTCCCATGAAGAGGAAAGTTATTTTGTCTCAATGACAGATATGATGGTCGGCTTGTTGTTTATTTTTATTATCATGCTGATGTATTTTGCTCTTCAGTATCAGAGCACAACTAAGCAGATGATATCAGCGCAGGAAACGCGCAAGGCAATAGTTTCTGAAATTCAAGATACTCTTAGAAAAGAAGGGCTTGTTGTGGATGTTGATCCAAAAAGCGAAGTATTGCGCCTGAGTGAGAATGCCCTCCACTTTGATTTGGGTAGTTCAGTCGTAGACGCTAAGGCAGATCATGTTATTACGTCTTTGTCCTCAGTGCTTAGTAATATTTTACCCTGCTATTCCAATGAGCAGACGCTGCATGCAAATGTCGAAAAATGTGCACAACGCAATCAAGAACAGCATTGGATCGAAGCTATTTTTATTGAGGGACATACAGATAACAGGCCCTATATGGTCGCAGGGCAAAATAGAAATTTGAATCTATCAACAGATCGTGCGGCGAATACATATGCAGCTATGGTTGCCAAGAGGCCCGATCTTGAAGATCTAAAGAATCCAGAAGGTCAGGCCCTTCTGTCAGTAAGTGGTTATGGCGACAAGCGCCCATTGTCACCGGATAGTAATGCCACAGATGAAGGGCGGCGAGCTAATCGCCGCATAGACATTCGGCTTATTATGGCTACGCCGCAACAAGACGAAGCCATTCGAGAAATAAAAACGGAGATTAAATAATGGCGGGGCTGTCTAATACCCTGAGTGATTTCCAGACAGGTCGTTGGCAAGTCCGTATTAAGCCGCTCCCTTTGGCAGATATTCCAACAAAGTTGGAAAAAACCTGTTCACATATAATTGAACTTTTAGGGCGTCCCTCGAATGACTCGTCTTTGCCAAGCAATGAGAGCGAGCGTTGGAGAAAAGAGGCAAAACGCAGATTTAACGAAAATGATTGGGGCAGTATTAATACTGGCGAGCTAAAGAAAATTGCCCGCTGTCTTTGGGATGGCGAAGAGAGATTGGGCGAAGGTGAAAGTTTTATGCTCGCTTACCTTGATGCTTGTACAATTAGGGTGAAGCGGTCTCTAGGGCTAATGTTAATATCACTTTATCTGCGTTACTACTCACAAGACAGCGCTGGTATAAGGATACTCGGTAATTGGCTGAAGGATAGAATTGCGGACTGGGCGTGGGGGCAAGTTTGGCGTGAAAGGCAGCGTAATTTTTCAATTTTTTCTCCTAATGCTCCAACTGTTATTGCAGAATCTATACTCGCATCTAGGCAATCTCCAACGGCGTGTCTCGCCAATATAGGGATTAGTGGAAATCTCTTATCCACTGGGTTGTCGCTCGCAGCCTTTCATGCGGCTTGCACTCGTGTTCGTGATGCTGCTGCACTAGATTCAGTATCGTTAATTAAGCCCCTATTGGATTGGGCAATAGTTGGAGATGGCAAGTTTTCATTTCAGAAATTAAAAGTCGTTTTTATTGAAAGTCTGCTAGACCCATGGACGGAAGTAACTCCAGATGAGAATGTAAAAAAAAATATCCAGCGGTTTCTTATAGACCAATTTGGCGATCCGCGCCTGTCGCAAAATGGGCATAACTGGGTTATTAACGAGAACTCTAAGCGAGTAATATTGCGTTGGCTGGTTGAACGCTCTCTCGATCAATTTCTTGATGTCGTTGACAACCTTGCGTTGGATCACCAGTGGAAATATCGTCGCGCCTTCTGGACTGCGTATTTTAAGAAGGGCGTGATTAGTGACGCATGGGTTGCTTTCGCTACAAATGGCGAAGCTGAAGTAAAGCGAATTGCCCGAAGAAATGCAGATGAGTCATGGCTTAGTATGGGGATGTTAAACGGCGCGGGTGATCCGAATCACGCTGTTCTTATCTTGCGTATTGGTGATTTAACAATCGCAGATTTTAGCCACAATGGGAAATGCCGTATCTGGAAAGCTAAAAACACGCATGCGCCCAAACCATATCACCATAGATATGCAAGATTTGACCTGATGGGATCATCGGCTGACTGGGACTTTGTGCATCACAGCAGTGATCGCTATCACTGGCAGGCTGAGGTCGCTGATAAAATTAGACAACAGACAGGATGCAGCTTGTTGCAAAGGGACTATACGGCATGACATTCGCGGCCAAGATTAACGATTCTACTGTCGAGATCACCTTGCCACGTCAGCGTGGTAAGCTGTTAGGTAAGACGCTAGTGCCTGTTGCTGAGTGGTCAACTGCCATTGCTGAACAACATCTACCACTTCTTGCCGTTTTGGAAGAACTAGCCGAAATGCATGGTGGCATAAGATCATTCGATAGCATTACGCTTCCTCATGCGGCGGTCGTCTCTTTAACAGAGAGCCAGGCCTCAACCTTAGGGCTGCCGCCTGCTGTACCTCTGGCCCTTGATCTGCGTTTAAGTGGCCTTATTCACCAAGCGGACTCCTACGTCACATCTGCATGGGTAACTGCCGGAGGAATGCGTGAGCTGGTGATACGGAAGGGGGCGTTTCTGCACAAAGGGGCAGAACTTTACAGGATACCATCTCCTCTCTATGAACTGGCCATTGCGGCGGCTCAACTTGCACAAAATAGTGGTTTGACTGACGCAGAGCGCTTCGCCGCATTCGCTGCGCTAAATGATGCGATGCCAGTGGATGGAAAGAATCAAAGAGTCCGACTAGATTCATCACTGAATTCCATCCGCGTATTACACGCATCTTCCTTTTCTCTACAAATACCGACAGATGGCAAGGCATTCGACTTCCACCCCATTCTATTTTCGCGCAAATCAACCGCCAGATTAGAAGAAGATAAACGTATTCTAGATGAAGCTGAGAATCTGCTTACGCCGGCTTTACAAAAAATCTTTACGGAACAGCGTTTCAGCCGTTATGAGGTCGCGAGGGAATGTTATCCGATAGATGACGGCGTATATGTCTACCTTGATCCTAATTTGCAGAAAGCACTAACAGTTGTACGGCAGAAGCAGCAGGCGAATCCCGATGAGCGAAGGGCATTTATTCATGCGCCTCAGCGCTTCCTTAGGGAGCAGATCGGTGATGATCTGAATGAGGATCAGATCGCTTCCATCTTTGTTGAGACAGAGCAATATGCCCAGAACGTTATTGGTCTAGGCATATGGTCTCCACCCATCATTCCGTGGCTAATTCGTGAGCCAAATAATTGGCTCCCAGAAAAGTTTGGCTTAAAAATAGGCAATGATTATCTTCAGATAAAACCAGAAGATATTCCTTGTATGATCAATGAAATTCGTAGCCGTTTAGAAGGCGGCACTGGCTTCTCGGAATATGCAGCGCCATATGAATGCGAGGGGGCGGATGGCATTAAAATACAGGTTCCTATTACGAGAGAGGCGCTTTCAGTACTGGAAAATATGACGGGTATCGCTACGGCGATGATCAAGGCGGAGGAAGATAGGCAAGAAATCGGCCAAGTCTCTTCAAAGACGCAAGAAGAAGCTAAATCGGCGTCTGGACCAATATTCCTTCTCGTGGATGATAATTTGAATGACGTGACATATCGGCATAATCCACAAAGTCGTACCACCCATCCGGACTATACACACCCAATTAATCTTAAGACAACCCTTAAAGGCCATCAGGAAATCGGAATTAAGTGGATTATAGATGCTTGGACACAAGGGGCTCCCGGTGTACTGCTCGCGGATGACATGGGCTTAGGAAAGACGCTGCAGGCACTTACATTTCTTGCTTGGGTGATAGAAAGAAAGAATTCCAATAAGAAATGCCGAGAGCCTATACTTATAGTGGCGCCGACTGGGCTTCTAAAAAACTGGCAAAAAGAAATTCAAGTGCATCTTAGAGAGCCGCGGTTAGGCAACATTTGTGAGGCCTTTGGAAAATCTCTTTCTTTGCTCCGCCATGTAGATGGCAATAAAAACGATACAGAAACAGGCGTGAGCCAGCTGAACAGAGATGTGCTTCGACAGCACGATGTAATTCTCACCACCTATGAAACCTACAGGGATTACCACCACAGCTTCGCGGGGATTCGTTTTTCCACAGTTGTTATGGATGAGTGTCAGAAGATCAAAAATCCAAAGTCCCAAATTAACCGTGCTATCGCCAGTATGAATTCAGAGTTTATTATAGCTATGACAGGCACTCCCATAGAAAATGCTATTGAAGATCTTTGGACGATTATTGATCGCGTCTGGCCGGGATTCCTGGGCGATTTAAAGGCCTTTTCCTCAACCTATGCCACTAAAAACCTAGATTTACTAAAGGAGCTAACGCTCAGATTGAAATCAGCTGCTGCTGCCCCGCATATTTCTGTGCCCATTCTGCAGCGCCGCATGAAAGATAGTATTCTTACCGATTTTCCCAACAAGATAACCCATATTTGTAAGGCGGATATGCCTCGTGAGCAAGCTAACGCCTATGCACAGGCGGTACTGAGGGCAAAAGAAGCAGATCCACCCCCAATCCTCTTTACGTTACATGCATTGCGCGGAATCTCACTGCATCCCATAGCCCCCTCCATAATATTACGAGAGGGAAAATTTGATAGCTATGATGCCTATGTGCGTGGCTCAGCGCGTCTATCCGAGGCTGTCAGGATATTAGACGGCGTGCATAAAAAAAACGAGAAAGCTCTTCTTTTTATAGAAACGCTCGATATGCAAGAACTCATGGCAGTCATTCTAAAGAAAAGGTATGGGTTGAAACAAAGGCCTGGTATTATAAACGGTAAAACGGGCGCAGATAAAATTCAAAAATTAGTCGATGCTTTCGAGGCCGACCATAACTTTGATGTTATGATCCTGTCGCCAAAAGTTGGAGGTGTCGGATTGACGCTCGTGTCAGCAAATCACGTGATTCACTTATCTAGGTGGTGGAATCCTGCTGTAGAAGATCAATCCACGGATCGAGCCTACAGAATCGGGCAGAAAAAAGATGTTCATGTTTACTACCCAATGGCAATCCACCCGGATACAAATTTTCGAGAATCAAGCTTTGATAACACGCTTGAAAACCTCTTGGCACGCAAGCGACAACTAAGTCGAGATATGCTTATCCCGCCAGAGTCCGAAGATGATATTTCGACATTATTCGAGGACACTATTGGTTCTCGGGTAGATCCCTATATGATCACCCTGGGTGAGCTTGATGCAATGGAAGCTACAGCATTTGAGCGATGGGTACTGAACCGCGCTGGGCAGTCTGGCTATATTGTAAATGCGACACAAAACAGTTGGGACTATGGAGCAGACGGGATCATTCAGCATAAAGACACTGGTGCGTCGTTCATCCTTCAGTGCAAACATTCGGGCCGAGATCAAATAGGCGAAGATACAGCGATTAGCGATCTACTTAGAGCACGAGAAAAGTACGGCGTTGATTCTCTCGTTGCATTGACCAATCGTCACTTTTCAAAAAGTGTGGTTCAGAGAATGAACCAGCTAGGTATTCGCTATTTTGATAGAAGTAATATATCTCAATGGCCAATTGGGTTGTAGTTGTCCGGCCGGCTGGAGTTTTGGCCTCCAGCCTAGTGGGCCGTGAACGGGTTCGCCGCCATTTTGATTAAAATAGAAGGAGATAAATTATCTTGTTTGGATATTTGTATCACTCAGCGCCCAAACGATTGTCAGCATAGTGACAAGTATCAAACTAGTTCGATTATCAGCTAAGTAAGGTAGTCAGGCCCAAAATCACTAGGATTAGCAGCAATAGCCAGGAAGCTGCTATAACTAGAAATAGCACGTTAATTTTCATGTGCTGCCACCTTGGATGACAGTGAGGCGAGTGCGATTATCATTCGCCGGACTAATCTGCTCGATCAGGTGATAAAATGCTAAATATGCGCGCAGCGACTTACACAACCTGTCATTCCAGTCTGAAATGTGGGGTGCTGTGCAAATGTGTATAGAGCTATTAGGATTGATAAGGATAGTTTTCATAGGAATTACTAAATCATGCCCACCCGACAGATTTGGGCGTGGAATCCGAGAACAGAAATAGAATTACGTCATTAACGGACAGAGCATGACAAAGGAGCGAACGTAGCCACCTTGGAGGCAAGGCGAATATTCGTTAGACTGATACCCGGACTAAAAGATGAGATGGTGCCGGTGGAGGGCATGATGATAAAAACAATGCAGCTTGTGCTCATTTCAGTTATCACCCTTGGAACAGTCTTAGCGGCGCACGCCAGGGAACCTGAGGCGGCGTTTTCCATCGTTCAGCTTCAGAAGGGTATCATTTCATTTGATCTAACGCCCGAGGATCATGATGAAAATGGCAGGCCTGAAGACTGGCTAATTCTCAATCAAGATGGCAAGCTCACCTGCAATGCTGATGTCAGTACGGTAGTAATTACGGGGGCATCTTCAAGTATTATTCGCATCAACCGTATGCTGCGAGATTTTGCCGAACAGGCCCGCTGTACACATGACCAAGATGTTTCAGACCTCATTCCAAAGGTTACTTATATAAGCCCCGAAGCTGTTAGTCTTTCGTTTGAAAGAACAGAGTATGGCAAGGGAGCAAACGGAAGCTGCCATACGCATAGCGAGTATCTCAACTTTGATCTTGAAAGCGGGGTGCAATATAGGTTGCCCGATATTCTGCGTTCAGATGCGTTTCCAAAAATTCGTCAGGATATTCTAACTGCCTTTCTCAAGGATCCTGGTATTAATCAAAAGGATCTCGGTGAACTGCTCGACCGTGAATTTTGGGCGATGGGTTTCTTTATCAAAGACCACAAGCTTTATGTCGACCTAGACAGCTACCTAAAAAGCTGCGTTGATGGACCATTCTTCCCTGTGGAAATCAATACAGCTTACATTAATACCGAGCGTGCGCCCGCATGGCTAGAGACAGCTCTTAATATTAGTTTTCCGCCCCCAAACTGATAGAGGTAAGTCATGTGGGGTGCAGTAATAGGCGATATCGTGGGTTCCATCTATGAATGGGACAATGTGAAGACCAAGGACTTTGGCCCTCTGTTTACGGCTAATTCATTCTTTACCGACGATACAGTCTGCACTGTTGCTGTAGCTGACATTCTTCTCAATAGGAAAGATCCCGCATCCACATTGCGCGCATGGTGCAGACGGCATCCAGATGCCGGTTATGGTGGAAATTTCAGGGATTGGGTGAGTAACTCGGATATGGGCCCCTACAACAGCTGGGGAAATGGCTCGGCCATGCGGGTGAGCCCAGCGGCCCTGCTTTCCAATTCCCGAGAGCAGATATTGGAAAATGCCCGTCTCGTGACAGTTATTACGCATGACCATATTGAGGGCATAAAAGGTGCCCTCGCTACTGTGGACAGCATCCATGCATTGCGGCAGGGCACCAATCCGTCTGAAGTTCGCAACTTTATTGAGCGGGAATACGATTACCCACTTAATCGTACCATCGATATGATCCGGCCTGATTACAATTTTGATGTCAGCTGTCAGGGCACAGTGCCCGAAGCAATCATTTGCGCTCTTGAGGCTACCAGTTTTGAAGATGCCATTCGCAATGCCATTTCTCTAGGCGGAGACAGTGATACCCTGGCCTGCCTCACTGGTGCACTTGCTGAAGCGCGTTTTGGTGTTCCCAAAGATCTCATTGCGCAGGCTAGTGGGCGTATGCATGAGGATATGATCGCCATTATGGGCAGACTCTACGCTCCGGCGCCATAAACATAGCCTGATATCCTGATTTATCCCCGCCTTTCCCTCAGAAATGACTGGAAGAGCAACGCATTACTGCTAATGTGCTCATGGATCTGCTCCACAGGTCCGGGGCTTAGTAACCCCACAATAACCGGACGACGTGTCCGTCATCACGTCGCCCCTCGGCTTATGGCCGGGAGGCGACGGCGTATGTCCAATGCCTCACGGCTAAAGGCCGTCGCGGTCGTGTTATTGCGGCTTACTAACTCCCGGCCACCAGGAGCAATCCTGGTGGTTGGAAGGGTAAGCAGCGCAAATGGCT